>OIZB01000765.1_pt1 | contig 21488 bp, 33 predicted proteins | sample 1588401 | NCBI WGS metagenome assembly OIZB01 (sample SAMN03283270) | human gut metagenome | biome: human-associated habitat; material: feces | host: Homo sapiens | place: USA | collected 2013
CGACGAGTACATCACGCGCAAGCTATTGACCATCCTCGGCGACTCAGACCAGTTTGAAGACTTGATGAAGCGAAAGGCGGCAGAGGAGCTAGACCGCACGATTAACAATTCGCAACCTAACGAACCGCAGAACCAGCCGTGAGAAGGACTAAACGGCAATGAAGAAGAATGACAAGAGATTGAAAGGGGGGAATCAAAGTGGGAGGTCGTGGCTCTGGAAGCGGCAGGCGAGGGGCAGATAAGCCTAAAAGCCGATTTGGCAACCCTGTAAAAAACGCTAAAAAGGTAACAAGAGAAAAAACAGCCGCGCCGACTTTGAAAACCGCAAAGGACATTGTTCCGTGGGTAAAACATCAATCCGGCGTTGACCTTGATAAATACAGGAATTCCTTAACAAAAGGATTTGACAAAAGAAATCAGATTTTTGTGGATGCGTCAAAAATGACCAAAACAGAACGGCGAAATCTTGCTTTGCTGGAGACGCACAAGGGCTATAAAACAAACATTCTTACAGAGCTAAGCGGAACATGGTTACTTGGTATAAAAGTTAAGAAAAAATGAGAAAACCTGATTATGCTGAATTTTGAAAACCTCGACAAAGCTAACTTTTTAGGCATTGGCAAATACGATGCGCCGATTATCCAGCCGGAACACATTGATGTGCGGCATCTGGAATGGATTCCGTTCAACTTTGCTAAAACCTGTACGGACTGCGCAACAAAAGGCGTTCACTTTTTTCGTGGATGATTATCAATTCCAAAGGGTGTGGAATCAGCCGGACAAGTACATTCCTCTGTTGCGAAAATTTGGCGCTGTGTGTGCGCCTGATTTTTCAATGTATACAGATATGCCGCTTGCTATGCAGATATACAATCACTATCGCAAGCACTGGCTGGCGGCATACTGGCAGCAATGCGGGATTCACGTTGTGCCAACCTTGTGTTGGAGCGACGAGAAAAGCTATGAATGGTGTTTTGATGGTGAGCCGAAACATTCGATTGTGGCAATATCCAGCGTGGGAACGCAGCAAAACAAGCAGAATCAAGCGTTGTTTGAAAAAGGCGTTCGGGCGGCGTTGGCAAGGCTTGAACCCAGTGAGATTTTGTGGTATGGCAAATGCCCAGAAGAATTTGACTGGAACGTCACGAGGATTCAGCCATATTATGCAAGAGTAAAAAGGAGATGCGAAAATGGGCGGTAGAGGTTCTGGAAGCGGCAGGGGCGGCAGTGGGGTGCAACCCAAAAAAACAACACTTGATGAATATCTTGGCGCGCGAGGGCTAAGTTCTCCTATAAGCGATTACATGGATGATAAAATCCGCAATCCGCACGGAATGACGGAAAGACAGAAAAAGCAATTTCAAAAGGATGCTGCGGCAGCTGCAGATGAATACCAGAAAAAGAGAAGCGCAGCCATTAAAGAGTATCAAGCAGGTGTGAAATCTGGGAAAATTGTGGAAAAATCGAGAATTGATGTTTTGCTTGACCGCGCACGAGGACACGAAGACAACGAATCGACACAGGCAGCGCGAAGGGCATTAAAAAAGCGTGGAATCAATTGGAAAATAGGTAGAAAGCTGTGAAAAAACCTGATTATGCCCACAAACTGACGGATGAACATCTCGCCGAGCTGGAACAGAGAATCGCCCAAAAATACGAGCATAGGAATATAACCGAATCAGTAGCGATGCCATCAAAATCAGATGCGGCTGCCCCCGTTCTCCGAGAAACAGTCAATACGATTGTCAATGGGCAGGTTGTGAAGGTTTACAAGGACGAAATTGAAAAAACACTATATAAACACTTGTATGATGACTTGTGTTGCGTATTTATCAATGGTGCGTAGGATGGCGAGATATGGAAAAAGCAGACGAAGGCCACAAGCTGACCGACAAGGAGCTTGCAAAGCTGGAACGGCGCATTGCAAAGCTGTACAAAGAAGCTGCTGACGAATTGACTGACACGGTGAAAGCCTATTTTGAGCAATTTGAGAAGCGTGATGCAGCCATGAAAGAAAAGCTGGATGCAGGCGAAATCACCGAACAGCAGTACAAGCAATGGCGGCTTGCGCAGATAGGCCGAGGCAAGCGTTTTGAAGCCCTGCGAGATAAAGTGGCAGAAAGATACACCGATGCCAATGCAACGGCTGTGGCATACGTCAATGACGCCACGCCGGGCATCTACACGCTGAACAGGAATTATGCAGCTTACAAAATAGAGCAAGTTTCCGACAAAGCAGATTTTACGCTGTGGGATGAGCAGACTGTGAAACGTCTGATTGTGGAACAGCCTGACCTTATGCCGTACTACCCGCCAAAGCGGGCATTGCAGCGCGGAATTGACCTTAAATACGGAAAGCAACAAATCACAGCAAGCGTGACAAGCTCCATCCTGCAAGGCAAAAGCATACCAAAAATTGCAAACGACCTGCAAAGCCGTATGCAGGATATGAGCCGCGCAAGCGCCATAAGAACGGCGCGGACGGCGGTCACAGGAGCGCAGAACGCGGGGCGGCTAGATACTTACCGCGCCGCACAAGACATGGGCATAAAGCTGAAAAAGCAATGGCTGGCAACGCTGGACAACCGCACACGCCACGCACATGCAATGCTTGACGGCCAGACAGTAGACGTTGACAAGCCGTTTAAGGTTGACGGTTACGAGCTTATGTATCCGGGAGACAGTTCCGCACCGGGTTATCTCGTGTACAATTGCCGATGCACCCAGATTTCGGAGGTTGATGGCGAGGATACAAGCAGCGGCGGCATACGCGCCAGAGACCCAGAAACGGGGGAGTCTGTGCTTGTGGGAGATATGACCTATGCAGAGTGGGCGGGGTGGAAAAAAGAAACTACTATCAATGGTAAAGACTTGCGAATTCAAAATGCGCTTAGAACGCAGGCTGCATCCGTTGATGATGGAATTGCGCTTGCAGAAAGTAAAGGCGTTAAGTATGCGCGTTTTGACAAAATGAACCTTGAACAGGTAAATAACATTCTTAATGCGGTCGATACCTTGCCGCAGGATTGCCGCCCCGCAATGATTGCAAATGGCAAAGACATTTCTACTGCGACCGGAAGACCGTTAGGCAGAAAGGCAGATCAATGGTGGGGCGTCACATACGATTATAGACAATTTGGTATTCGTACAATGCAACTTGGGTACGACAAAACCGATTACGATGGGGGTATTCTTGTTGGCTTGAATACACAAAAATTCAAAAGCATCGATGACATAACAAAAGCAAAAGAGAAAAACAACGAAAAGTATCGTGCAAAAACGGGAAATGACTGGTCGTTTAACACTGACGGCAGAGCTACCGCGTATCACGAATTTGGACATTGTGTTGTTAATGTTCGCGGATTGCCTGATAATTGGGAATCAATATCCAGTGCATGGGCAGAAGAAAGCAAATGCGACATTTTGAAAACGCCTGATGAAGCATTTGCAGAAGCGTGGGCAGCGTATCATCTTGGCGATGAAAGATTGCCGCAAAACATTGCAGAAATCATTCAAAAAATTGCGGAGGGCAAATAAATGGAGTTTATTCCGATTTGCTTAGAATGTAATAATTTTAAGCAGTATGATAAGTGCCAATATTATGAGCCTATCCCGCAAAAAATAAAAAACCGTGAAGTTAAATGCCCGCATTTTTCCGACGGAGATTACGAATTATTTATAGGTGCACCGAATAATGAAAATCACACTTGAAGACCACAGTGATGAAGTATTGGAAGCGCTGGAATCCGCTTGCCAGCGGGCGCTGGAAAAATGCGGGCTTGTGGGTGAGGGGTACGCCAAAAAGCTGTGCCCCGTCGACACAGGCAACCTGCGCAACAGCATTACACATATGGTCAGTGACAGCGAAAAAGCCGCGTACATCGGCACAAACAGCGAGTATGCGGTTTATGTGGAGTGCGGCACGGGCATTTATTATCCCGGCGGCCGACAAACGCCGTGGGTGTACAAAGACGCAAAAGGCGATTGGCATTTGACGCACGGCCAACGGGCAAAGCCTTTTATCAAGCCTGCCGTTGCCGAGCACGGCGAACAGTACAAAAGAATCATCGAAGCAGAGCTGAAAGGCAAATAAGCCTCTCGGCTCTTTTTATTAGCATCTACCGCGTTTGCGGCAGGTGCTATTTTTACACGAAAAAACAGCGAAGCACTGCTGTTTTGAATAAATAAAACTCAAATGGCGAAGAACCGCCACCGAAGAAAAGGAGAGAACCCCCATGGCAAAATTTACACGCGCTGAAATCCGTAAAATTATTGGCGAAAGCTGCACTGACGAAATTGAAAATCAGCTGGTGGCGCTCCATCTGGGCGTTGTTGACCCGCTGAAGGACGACGTCACGCGGTATAAAGCCGATGCAGAAAATCTGCCGGGCGTTCAGAAGGAGTTGGACGACCTGAAAGCGCAGGGCGACGGCGGCTACAAGGCTAAGTATGAAGCAGAGCACAAGGCTTTTGTGGACTACAAGGCCAACGTAGACGCTGAGAAAACAACGGCTGCCAAAGAAAAGGCGCTGTCCGACGTCCTGCTGAAAATCGGCATTTCTGAAAAACGGATTTCCTCTGTCGCACGCCTTGCAAAGGGAGACGGCCTGCTTGACAAACTGGAATTGGATGACAAGGGCGCTATCAAAGACGCAGCTGCACTTGAAAAGAGCCTCAAGACCGATTATGGCGAGTACATCACCAAGAGCAGCACCAAAGGCGCAGACACGTCTACTCCCCCTGCCAACAATGGCGGCAAGGCCCTGACGCGGGAGGACATCTACAAGACGGATGACAAGGGCCGTTATGTACTGTCCACCTCCGAGCGGCAGGCGGCGCTTGTGAACCTCATGCAAAACGAAGCTGACGATTAACAGAAAGGAGCCAAAATATGGCTGCAAAAACTAACCTGACTACCGCTGCCCAGATTACTGTCAACGCCCGCGAGGTTGACTTTGTCACCCGCTTTGGTAAGAACTGGGACGCGCTGCGTACCATCATGGGCATTATGCGCCCCATCCGCAAGGCCCCCGGCACAAAGCTGGTATCCTATGAGGCCACTGTTGACGGCACTCTGGCTGGCGGTACGTCCGTTGCCGAGGGCGATGAAATTCCGCTGACCAAGATGAAGGTCGAGCCCAAAACCTACGGCGACATTGAGATTGCCAAGTATGCCAAGAGCGTATCCGTTGAGGCAGTCGCCAAGTACGGCGCAGACGTTGCCGTTGAAAAGACCGACGAGGCGTTCCTTGTAGCCCTGCAGAACAAGGTTCTGGGCGACTTCTACACCTTCCTGAACACTGGCTCTCTGGCTGTAGCTGCTACCACTTGGCAGCAGGGCCTTGCTCTGGCAAAGGGCAACGTGCTGGACAAGTTCGCCAGCATGGACCGTGATGTTACCGAGGTTGTCGGCTTTGCCAACATTCTGGACTTCTACGGCTATCTGGGCGACAAGGAAATCACCACGCAGACAGCCTTCGGCCTGACCTATGTTCAGAATTTCATGGGTTATTCCACCCTGTTCCTGCTGCCCGAAAAGTACATTGCAAAGAACAAGGTTATCGCCGTGCCTGTTGAGAATATCGACCTGTATTACATCGACCCCGCCGACAGCGATTTCGCCAAGCTGGGCCTGAACTATACCGTCGAGGGCGAAACCAACCTGATTGGTGTGCATGTTGACGGCGACTACAGCCGCGCAACTGGCGATATGTACGCTCTTATGGGCATGAAGCTGTGGGCAGAGTACCTGGACGGTATCGCCGTCGCCACCATTACGCCCGCAGAAACCCGGAGCGCAAAAACTGTCAAGGCAGTACAGTAAAAAGGGGGCAGCGTAATGCTTGAAGAATTGATGCGAGAGTGCCGGAACTGGTATAAGGTTCCGGATGGCGCGTACAGCGGCACATTTACCATCAAGGACGGCAGCATTACGCTGCCTTTTTTAGTTGAAGGGCAATATTTCCGCATTATCGGGAGCGTGTTCAACGATGGCGTGTACCAGTACGGTGCTGGCAGTTTGACCGATGAAACGTTTGACGGGACTGTGTGGGCGCTGGCTGTGCCCGCTGCTTTTATTTCTCTTGTTGAGGATGTGGAAGCATGGCGCAACAAGTATGAGAGCGCCGCAAACAGCCCGTTTCAGAGCGAGAGCTTTGCGGGGTATAGTTACACCAAATCGAGCGCAAGCGGCAATTCTGGCGGCTCTGTGACGGGCTGGCAAGGTGTATTTGCATCACGGCTGAACAAGTGGAGGAAACTGTAATGAGAACCGATAAACTCGGCGCCGATGTTACTGTAAATCTCAGCATGAACATTGACAAATCTACAGCTGAGGGATGCTTAAAAATCGTCGAAATGTTTGTGAACGCAAGCAATGCTCGCGTCGTTGCAGATAGAGAGCCAAATGGCGATGTGAGGTATCATTATGAGCTTGCTTGATGATTTTTCGCACAGTTGCATCATTATGGACAAGCGGACAAAGCCTGACGGTGAGGGCGGCTATGCTACCGAGTGGATCGAGGGCGCAGAGTTTGCGAATTACGTTGCATTGGACAGCAGCCTTGAAGCGCGGCAGGCCGAAGCGCAGGGGGTGACCAGCGTGTATACCGGCATTGTGCGGAAAGATGTGCCCATCGAGTACGGCAGCGTGTATAAGGACGTGACGACCGGGGCATATTTCCGGGTCACGAGCCGCCCGGAAGAAAAGCAAGCCCCTGCAAGCGCTTCTCCTATGCTGAACGGCTTAAAAAGTTTTACGGCTGAAAGACTGCGGGAGGGATTGCCTACATGACAAAGGGCGCTGCATTACAGCAGTTTTTCGGGCAATTTATGACCGCATACGCCAGCAACGCCGTGCCGGATGACGCTGTACTCCCATACCTGACCTATGATGCTGTGATGGATACTTGGTCAAATTCTGTATCTATCACAGTAAATATGTGGTTTCATACCACATCCGAAGCTGTGCCAAACGCAAAGGCGCAAGAGCTTTTGACGGCTCTTACAAAAGGCGACCCGACTTTGCCGTGCGATGATGGGATTATCTGGCTCAAACCCGGCTCACCGTTTAGTCAATCGCTGGCAGATGACACAGACAAAAACCTAAAACGGCGGTACATCAACGTGACCGCCGAATTTTTATGCCTAAATTGAGGTGAAAGCATGAAATTTACTCGTATCCCCGAATCGGCGTTCAAGGAATTGGTTCTGAACGCCGGGTATCTTGCAACTACGTTTGACCCGACTGCCGGTACTGCGCCGGAAGAAAGTGCGCTGCTGGGCGCTACGACTGGCGGCATCAACTTTACGGCTGTGCCAAGCTTTACCGACTTCGGCGAGGACATCGACAACTGTCCCAAGAACATGAAAGAGCTGAAGCAGATTGAATCCTGGGAAGTCAAGTGCAGTGGCACTTATGTTTCGGCATCGGCAGAAAATGCCAAAAGCATGCTTGGCGCTGCGGATGTTACGACTACTTCCAAGGTTTCAAAAATCACGCCGCGCAACGACCTGAAAGACAGCGACTTCACGGATTTGTGGCTGCTTTGCGACTATTCGGACAAGCACGGCACTACTAATGGCGGTTTTTGCGCCATTCACATGCTAAATACGCTGTCTACCGGCGGTTTCAGCTTGCAGACGGGCGACAAGGAAAAAGGCCAGATGAGCTTTGAATACACGGCGCACTACTCCATTACCGCGCAGGACACTGTGCCGTGCGAAGTGTATATCAAGGCCGGGGAGGATGAAGCCTGATGCGTATTTTTTCTGAACTTAGCACTGATGAAGCGCTGGAAGTCGTTTTGCAAATCGCGCAGCCCATCACAAACCTGATTGATGATGAAGCGCTTGTGAAAGAGATGCAGAAAGCGATGCCGAAGGGCGAAACGACCCGTATTGCAATGCAGCGTTTTGGCCTTGCGAAAATTGTTAAGCTGCTGAACATTGCGTTGAAACAGCACCGCGAGGACGTGTACGGAATTCTCGCACCGTTCAACGGCCTGACGGTGGAAGAAATCGGCAAGCAGAATTTCCTTATCACCTGCAAGCAGGTTGCCGACCTGTTGAACGATAAGGGGTTTGTTGATTTTTTCAAATCGTATCTCGGTGGCGGGCAGAACAAGTAATCCCTGTACTGCTGAAAATGCCGAAACTGAGCGCAAAGGCGCTTGTGTCGGCGCTGCCTTACGCTTTAAAAGCTGATTTTGAAGAACAGATGTACAAGGTGTACATGACTGACAGTGCGTGGAGCCTTGTAGTAGCTGTGACAGGCGTAAAGGACAGGCCAGCGAGATATATTGACATTATCCACCCGCCCAAAGTGGATACGCGGACGCCGGAACAGGTGCAGGCGGATTTCAAAGACTTTGCGGCGCGGCATGGATTGAAAACAAAAGAACGGCAGGAGGTGAGCGAGTAAGTGGACGTATTTGACCTTTTTGCAAAAATCACACTGGATTCCAGTGAATATGAAAAAGGCTTGAAAAATGCGAAAAGCAGCGCAAGCGGATTGACGGGACTGTTTGGGAAGGTTGGTTCGGCTGCTTCAACAGTTGGCAAAGGCATCTTTAACGTTGCTACGAACGTTGCGAAAGTATCTGTTGCCGCAACTACGGCAGGAGCAACAGCAATTTCGGCGTTGACAGGACTTGCAATTAACAGTTATGCAGATTACGAGCAGCTTGTAGGCGGCGTTGAAACGCTGTATAAAACCAGCGCAGATAAAGTTCAGCAGTATGCAGCCGATGCGTACAAAACGGCTGGGCTTTCGGCAAACGAGTACATGAACACGGCGACTACATTTGCAGCCGCGCTTGTGTCTAGTCTGGGCGGCGATACGGAACAGGCGGCAGAGCTTGCCAATACTGCCATTTCAGATATGTCTGACAACGCGAACAAGATGGGCACTAACATCTCGTCCATCCAAGACGCATACAACGGCTTTGCTAAGCAGAACTACACGATGTTAGACAACTTAAAGCTAGGCTATGGCGGCACAAAAACCGAGATGGAGCGCCTGATTGATGATGCCAACAAGCTCAACGCTGCCCAGGGAAAAGCCACCAATTACACCATTGACAGCTATGCGGACGTTGTAAGCGCGATTCATGATGTTCAAAACGCAATGGGCATTACTGGTACGACCTCTAAAGAAGCGTCAACAACGATTCAGGGGAGTGTAAATGCTACAAAATCCGCATGGTCAAACCTTGTAACTGGAATTGCCGATGATAATGCCAATTTTGGGCAACTTATCAGCAACTTTGTGGATAGCGCAACTACAGCGGCAAGTAACATCATCCCCCGCATAGAAGTCGCCCTGAACGGCGCTGCTAAGCTGATAGAGAGCCTTGTCCCTCCCATCATGGCAGAGCTGCCGAGCTTGATTGAAACCGTTCTGCCGCAGCTGGCGCAGTCTGCCGTAAACATTGTGCAGACGCTTGTTACGGGAATCAGCGCAAACGCGGAGCAACTTATTGATTCGGCAATTCAGATTATAACTGTGCTGGGAAACGGCATCTATCAGATGCTACCAACCGTTGCACAATCTGCCTTGCAAATCGTCTTGACGCTTGTTTCAAAGCTGAATGAGAACTTGCCGCAGATGCTTGATACTGCCGGACAAATGCTGATTGCGTTTGTAGAAGGCGTTTCGGAACACTTGCCGGACATTATGCTTGCCGCTGCATCTATCGTGGAAACCCTGCTGACCTACTTTATAGAGCATTTGCCGGACATTGTAGAAGGCGCAATGCAGATGGGCGACGCGGTCATTGATGGCATTATTGACGGCATTTCGGCAGCTTGGAACGGCCTTGTCAGCTGGTTTAATGGTTTGTGGGACAGCCTGTTCGGGAACCGCTCTGTTAATGTAGATGTCAACAGTAGTGGCACAACCGGTGGTCGTGCAGGCGGCCTTGATTTCGTTCCGTATAACAATTATGTTGCCAACCTGCATCGCGGCGAGATGGTGCTGACTGCTGATGAAGCGGATGCTTACCGGCGCGGCAATAGCGGCGGGGGCAGCTTTACAGTTAATCAGACAATTTACGCGGCAAAGCAGACGCCGGTTGAACTGGCAGCAAGTACAGCGGCGTATTTCCAGCGGGCGAGGTGGGCGTTATGAGTTTTTTAAGCAAGGCTTTTAAATACGTCAACTCGCTGGGGCAGTCTATCGTGTTTGACTACGCGCATGGTTATCTTATTAGCAAGCCGGATGGCATTGATACAATTTCGGTCACTGCCAACACGGCACAGGGCATCGGTCAAGTGGGCGCTACGGTGCAATCTAAGGCCATCCAGACGCGGCCTATTACCATCAATGGCAGAGTTATCGGCGACAATGTGCAAGCGATGAAAGACGCGCTTATGACCGTTGTACGGCCTGACCTGACCGGGGTGTTATATGCCGGAGATTGGCACATAGACGTTATTGTAACGGCATCGCCTACTATTGGCGCATCAAAACGCGGTGCGCCGTTTCAGCTTGGTCTGCTTGCCCCCTACCCGTATTGGGAAAGCGGCGAACGAAAGGCAATGCAGCTGCGCGGCGTGCAAGAAGGTTTTAAATTCCCATGGAATATCAGCAAAACGTATTATTTCGGCAAAGCCATTGTGCTGAAATACATTGTTTTGCAGAATTTTGGGCAATTCGATGTGCCGTTTAGGCTGGAAATCAATTGCGTTGGCGAGACGGCAACAAACGTAGGCATTGAAAACATGCTGACAGGCGAAGTTCTGCGGCTGGAAAAAACGCTTGTGAAAGATGAGCGTGTTGTTATCAAGACATCACACGGAAAGACAACTGTCACAAGCTCTAAGGACGGCGACTGCCGGGGCGCACTTACGCTTGAAAGCACACTGTACAGAATTCACACAGGCGATAATGCGTGGAAGCCTACTGCGGACAGCGGGCTTGAAAACGTTGAGATGAGTGTTTCGTTTGCGGAAGAAAGTGCGGGTGTAACGGTAATATGAGATTAGAGCTGTTCTCCCATGACCTTAGCAACCGACACGAAATTACCCACGCCATCAGCGGCGAGTTTTCGGACTATTATAACGGTGTAGGAAAATTCACGTTGGTTCTACCGATGGACGATTACAGTATCTCTATTGTAGAACGGGACGCAGTTTTGTACATCGTAGAGCGTAGATTAGCTTACGAAGTAGCAAAGGTACAGTTTGACAGCGACAACGGAGAAATCACGCTGAACGGCTACAGCTTGAACAACCGACTGAATCGGCGCATAGTGGCAGCATCGGCCAGCGTTGTGAACGTGGAGACTGACGTTTACAACGTTGTATGCAACAACCTGCGTGGGCTGCCGGTGCTGCTGGCTGCTGGTAAGGGCCTTCCTGAAACCGTGCCCGCGACAGAGGTGTACGGCGAGGAACTTTTAAAAAAGATAATTCCCGTTTTGACGGACGCTGGCCTTGGTAACCGTATTGTTTTTGACTATCGGGCCAAGACCCAGACGTTTGAGGTGTACAAAGGTATTGACCGCACAGAGGGGCTGACCGCAGTTTTGTTTGTTCAAGAACGCGGCACAGCGCCCGGACTTGTAGTTGACGAGGACATTTCTGAATACAAAAACGTGTGCTACTGCGAAGCCAAATATAAGGACGGCACAAGCTTTGTTGTAAAGGCTGGCACGGCCAGCGACAATGAGCGACGGGAACTATGGGCAAGTTTCAGCGGCGACAGCCAGCAAGATGATGAAAGTAACGCGGATTTTGAAAGCCGCGTAAAGCGGTACGCCGCTTTACAGTTGGGCAGTCACCTGAACCGCAACGGCTTTTCGATTGACGCGAACGGTGACGAGCTTGGCACGGCATACAATGTTGGCGATTTGGTTTGGTGCGTTTCTTTGCGACTGGGTGTAAAGTACAAGGCAAGAATCACAGCGGCAAAGTATTCACAGGATGCAAACGGATCAAGCGTCAAGCTGATTATTGGTGACCCGATTTTAACAGTTTTGAGGTGATAAAGTGGCAGAAATCAAAAATTTTCCGAATAACGTGGATGAATACATCGGAGCCGAAAACGTTATGAAATGGCTGCATGGGCGTTCCAGCGGCGTTTTTGGCGCAGATGGCAATTTAAGTGTTACCGCAAACGGCGATATGACGGTAAGCGTTTCAGATGGCGTGGGCTGGCTGTCGAACGACAAAGCGGACGGCACAGTTTTTTGGAATGATACAAAAGAACAGACTGGAAGCGAGTTGCGGCTGACAATCCCGTTGGCAGACCCCGTCCTGCCACGTATTGACAGGATTGTTGTTAGCTGGGACACGGTGGATTATTCGTCAAAGCCGCGCATTGAAGTACTAAAAGGTACGCCAAATAATGCACCTACCGCCCCGGAACTCACAAACAACACTTTAAAACGGCAAATTTCTCTTGCGCGTATTAACGTTGCAGCGGCGGTAAGCAGCATTTCTGCGGATAGCATCACGGACGAACGGCTTGACCCCGATGCGTGTGGGCTTGTTACGGACTGGGTTAGCGTTGATACTACCACCATTCAGGCGCAGTTTTCCTCATTGCTGGAAAAGGTAAAGACCGAGCTGGCGCAACTGCACGGTGGCACAGCAATGATGACAAAGGCGCAGTATGACCCGGCTGGTGGCGGGTTAAATATCTGCGTGCAGAAATATGAGTGCAGCAAGAGTGGCAGCGTGTATGCGCTGACGGGCGAGGGCGCGGTGGGGCGGTTTAAGGTCCCCGCCGCGTGGAGTGCGGGCGACACGTGGACAGTCAACGGTGTGGCCGTGCCTGCGTATTGCGGCGCGGACGCGGCGGACGGGGACTGCGTTGTGACCGGGCGCTGGATCACATTTGTGTACGATGGCACGCGGCTGGATTTTAACGGCGGCGGTGGTTTAAGCGCGTCCAAGCTGGCACAGGCCACCGCCGCAGATACCGATGTGCTGACCGGAAAGAAATACTACGCAGGCGGTAAAACCATCAAGGAAGGAAAAATGCCGAACCGAGGCAGCTGGGGGGCAACGCTCTCCCCCGGAGGTGTGGCAACCATCCCCTCCGGATTCCACGATGGGAGCGGGCAAGTCACCGCTGTGAGTCTGAAAACGGTGACAATCACCATGTACACTTCATATGGTGACTGGACATACACGTTGCCCAGCGGCACATTGGTCGGCGTTTCTAACATAGCCGCTTCTGGAGATAGTCCCGAAATAGCAAGTCTAACAATTTCGGGTAACACCGTGCGCGTTACATGGAGCGGCAGCGAAGTGATCAACCGCCAGATTACATTGATTTACTACTAGAGGAGAGGCAAGACCATGAGAGAGTCAATCGTAATCAACGCCGAGAAACTGTTGTAATGTTAAGGAGGTAGGGCATGGTACATACTTTGAGACTTGACAACTACTCCCCCACCCCGCGGAAGCTGGTGCTGGGGACTAATTCCAGCTTTGGCACGGAGAGTATCAAGATTGAGCGCGGGGCCGGGTGGGACGGGCTCAATCTCACCGCAACGTGGCACATCCCCGGGCGGGAAGAGCCGCTGCGCGTGGCCCTGCTGGATGGGGATGCCATGGACGTGCCGCCCGAGGTGACGAAGGAGGCCAAGGATGGGGTGCTTGTGCTGGCCGGGCTGGCCTCCGGCGTGCAGCGGGCGAGTTGTAACGTGGAGTATCTTATCCTTGAGCAAGCGGGCGTATACGGCGGCGCGAATGCAGAGCCGACGCCCGAGCTGGCGGCGCAGGTGCTGCAGGCGGTGCAGGATGCCCGGGATGCGGCAAAGGACGCCGATCAGCGCGCCACGAACGCGGAGGACGTCGCCAACAGCGTGAGGAAGGACGCCGACAACGGGAAGTTTATCGGCCCAGTCGGCCCGCAGGGGCCTGTTGGGCCGCAAGGCGCGCAGGGGGCTGTTGGGCCGCAAGGCGCGCAGGGGGCTGCTGGAAAGGACGGCGTACAGATTGATGATGCGGCGGTGAGCGAGGATGCGCCGTGGAGCAGCAAGCACATCATTGATATGCTCTGCCCGTCGCTGGAAGAAAGCGGCAACCCTGTTGTGTGTTATCCCGTGGCTGGGTATCCGCTTGGCATAAAAGCGAAGTGGGAACCCGCGCAGGAGGGCACGGGAACACCGTATCCGGCAGGTGGTGGGCCTAACAAGCTGAATGTGGCCGGAGTTGTGAGCAGTAGAACGATTTCCGGCATCACTTTTACCATAAATCCGGACGGCACGATTGGTGTGAATGGAACTTCTACCGCAACCTGCTTTTTGAATCCGAATACCAAATTTAATAAAGCATATCTACAAAAAATCCCAGCAGGGGCTTACCGGTTTGACTTTGAACAGACTGCACTTAGCATCTTTTTATTTGGCTACTACGAGGACGGCAGCGAGTCCCCGATTGTGTATGCGGGGAACGTCGTGACCTATGCGCAGGACGCCTACGTTGGGCCGCAGATTCGCGTTGCTGCTGGTGTTACGGTGAATACCACAGCGCGGCTGATGCTGCATACGGGCACAAGTACGCCGAGCGCTTACGCTGGGTGGGAAAACATCCGCCCCATCAAGGGACGTGACAGCGTGAAAGTCGAACGGTGCGGGGAGAATCTGCTGCCGCATATCTTTGACAAGATACCCGACATGGTAACCAAAGACGGCCTTACCATAGTAAAAACGCCAAAAGGGACTATCCATGTATCAGGCAAGAAAACAGGGACTAACTGGACGGATTTATTTAGAATAAAATTAGCAGAATCTGAACTTGTTGAGATACCAGCAGGAACGTACTCTTGGGGCAGCGGCGTGAGCCTTGTGACAAACCACGGGAATATACACACGTCACCTTCTACCATCGACACGCCCCTCATTATCACGGGAGCATATGCGGCGGTAAATACAGCGGGAACGTATAACAAAGATTACATTCCAGCACTTGTTGCGGGGAGTGAGGAGCCGACAAAGGTCGAGCCGTACCAGGGCAGCACCAACACCCTGACCTTGCCTGAAACCGTGTACGGCGGTGAGGTGGACGCGGTGACGGGTGAGGGGCAGGATACGCAGAAACTCGTAATTCTGAATGGCACAGAATCATGGAACTCATGGGGAATCAACGCTTACAACCCTGCTATTACAGGATTTTATACATACGACATCAATGATTATGATGCTAAAAACACAAAAGTCATTTGTAGCCATTTAGAGACTCCGAACCAAGATGTGTGGGGTGGGCGGAATGCTGGAATTGGCTTTGCGACAGTCGGATCGTCGCGCTATTTTATGTTAAGCATGCTGACTAGCTCGCTACCCGATATATCAGCGGGACATGAAGTTGCTTCGTTGAAAGCCTACCTTGCCGCCCAGAACGACGCTGGCACCCCCGTGCAAATCGCTTATAAGCTGGCAACGCCCACTCCCTTCACTGCGACAGGCGCACAGCCCATCCCCGCGCTTGCAGGAGTGAACACCGTGCTGACCGATGCCGACAGCGCGACTGTGACGGGACGCGCAGACCCAATTAAACGCATTGAGGATTTGGAAGCAGCGGTTGCTTCTATCAACTGAAAGGAGAAATCACCATGGCTATCAAGAGTAAAGCACGGCACGATTTGACGCTGCGCAGCATCAAGCGGGAAATTGCAGCAGGACGTGACGTTGCGTTCTGGCTGGACAAGGCGTACACGCACTACGACAACGGCCTGCTGGATGAGGCGGACATTTCCGAGGTGGAAGCACTGGCACAGGCGTATTATGATGCGGTGGACGCGAGAGAGCGCGCAGACGAGGTTACGGAGACGCCGGATGTGCCGGAGGTTGACGGCGCTGAAAATACCACAGACGAATGATAGGAAGTGATACCATGATTTTTAGCGGGGGAAATCTCGTGAAGTACCCGTACAGCTGCTACGGTTACACGCGCGGCGGCGGCAAGATTTGGCACGGCGGCATTGATGTCTGCGGTATGGATGACGACAAAATCCGCATGCCCGGCTACAACGGCAAGAGCATTGCAGGAACCGTTGTTACAGCCCGCATCGTGACGAACAAGAGCAACAAAACATGGGAATGGGGCTATTATATCTGCGTGAAGCTGGACGCAAACCAGACCCCGGACGCAGTGAATTACCTGTATTTTTGCCACTGCTCCAAGTTGCTTGCAAGCGTAGGGCAGAAAGTAAAGACCGGCGATGTGCTGGCGATTGTCGGACAGACCGGCAACGCCGCAGGCACATGGACGCACTGCCACTTTGAAGTGCGAGCCACTGCCACGAGCAAGGGCCTTGACCCGACTGCGTATGCAGGCATACCCAACAAGGCGGGCACATACGGTGGCCAGCCTGTGCAGCCCGGCGGCGAGGAAGTTCTGATTGATGTGTCTCACCATCAGGGCGCTATTGACTGGGCAAAAGTTCCCTACCGCGCCGTTGTTCGCATCGGGTATCGCGGATACGGCACCGGAAAACTGATGAAGGACGAGCAGTACGATGCCAACCTGGCCGGGGCGAAAGCAAACGGAAAGCTGTTTGGATTTTATTTCTTCTCGCAGGCCATCACGGTGGAAGAAGCCCGCGAGGAGGCAGACTTCTGCGCAAGCCTTGCCCCGTCAGGATACCCGCTGTTTTTCGATGCCGAGTGGAGCCATGCCACGCACGATGGCCGCGCCGACCGCCTGACGAAAGACCAGCGCACGTCCATCGCTATGGCATTTTGCGAAAAGGCCAAGACGCACGGATTCACGACGGGCATCTACACCTTCACGGCCTTCGCAGGCGCAAACATCGACTACGCTTACCTGTGTGAAGATTACATCGGATGGCTGGCCGACACGCGCACGAACTACGACAAGACGCTGCCGCGCCACATCCACCGATACGGGCAAGGCGGCGTGCCGGGCATCACTGGCGTGGTTGATTTGAACCATCTGGTCAAAGCCCTGCCCGCAGCGGACAAGCCCGCAAACAAGCTGCAGGTCATCACGGTAGGGCCGGTATCGCAGGGGGATGCAGACGCAATCTACTTGCTGTGCAAGGAACGTGGCCTGACGGACGCCGGGCTATATAAATCTGAATGGGCCTGACGCCCGGAACGGAAGTAAAGAATGACAGATTGGGATATCGTCAAGGACACTGTTGTGCTTATCGGACTGATTGTCACTGTCACAACACCGCTTTTAAAACTGAATACCAGTATTACGCAGTTGAAGGCGCTACTGGACAGTGTGGTAAAGCAGGTGCAGGATAACGACAGGAGCAACAGCGCGAGCCATAAACGGTTGTGGGAGCACAACGAAGAGCAGGATGAGATTTTGCATAACCATGAAATGCGCCTACACGATTTGGACGGGAAGTAACTTGCTTTAATGCGGCACGCGCAATTATAAACGACGATTGTGCGCCGAAATTTAATTTGCACGCAATTTGCCGCGCGATTAAAATGCGCGCGCGATTTTGAAGGGAGAAAACTATGAGCATTGACTACATGACCTACATCAAACCGGAGCTGCTGGTGCTGATTCCCGCGCTTGTATTCATCGGGTACTGCCTGAAAACCAGCACGGCGGTGAAGGACAAACTGATTCCCGCCATTTTGGCGGCTGTTGGCGTCCTTTTGGCGGCGCTGTGGGTGCTTGCAACATCTACCATTGCTGTGCCTCAAGACTGGCTTATGGCCCTGTTCACGGCGCTGGTACAGGGTGTTCTTTGCGCTGCTGGCGCAGTGTTCGCTAATCAGATTGTAAAGCAGACCACTAAAAAAGAATAACGCTCTCAATAGTGCGCAAGTTCGATTTCTGTATACCCTTGGCGAAGTACAAATCTGTATGCTTTTTGCTTACTGACGAAGAAAAAGCGGTGCTTGATTACAAGCGACGCGGAATAACAAATGCAGAAATTGCAGCTGAACTCTATTGCAGCGAACGAACCGTAAACCGGCTCGTCAGAGCAATAGCGGACAAAATAAACAAATAAAAAGCCACTCTTTGGTTGATTTCCAACCAAAGAGTGGCTTTTTTTTGTCGTAAACATGACGTATAAATGGCGCACAAGGAAATGCGTAAAATATTACAATGTGTATAGGAGAGAAGACAATGTATAGAGAATTGAACTTAAACCCAGAGCACAAGCGCGTCGGCGATTGCACCGTGAGAGCCATAGCAGCAGCCACTATGCAGCAGTGGGAGACCGTATATACGGGCTTGGCTGTTGAAGGCTTGCTACTGCATGATATGCCGACTGCTAACTATGTCTGGGGTCGCTATCTTCGGCGGTGCGGGTGGAGCCGTTCGGCAATGCCGAACAACTGCTCGGACTGCTACACAGTGGCAGATTTTGCGGCAGAACACCCAGACGGCACGTATATTCTGGCTCTTGCGACGCACGTGGTTTGCGTCCGCGATGGGGACTGGCTCGACACTTGGGACAGTGGGGACGAAACTCCCCTGTATTACTGGGAAAAGAGGTAATCAATAGTGGCTTTTGGCGTACCTTATCAGCCCGGGTTTGCCCCGGGATACTACCCTATGAGCAACGGCGCAATGCCGGACCAGCTTTCACAGTTAAGGCAGGCCGCATATCCGCAACAGGCGGCACAGCAGCAATCCGCGCCAATTATCTGGGTTCAGGGAGAAGAAGCGGCGAAATCCTACTTATGCGCGCCCGGGAACAGCGTTTTGCTCATGGACAGTGAGAAAAGTTCATTCTACATCAAGGCGGTAGATGCAAGCGGGATGCCGCAACCCTTGCGTGTCTTCGATTATACAGAGCGAACAGCGGCGCAGAAACAGCCCGAAAAAGAGCCTGAACAGCAATCTAATAACTATGTTACCCGCGCCGAGTTTGACGCGCTGGCGGCCCGCTTTGACGCTCTGACGGCTGAAAAGCAGAAGAAAAAGGAGAATGACAATGCCAAATCCTCTGTTTAACGTTTTAGGCGGTGGGCGTATGCCCGGCGCTATGGGTCAATTCCAGCAGATGATGCAGCAGTTTCAGCAGTTCCGACAGAATTTTCAAGGCGACCCGAAGCAAGAAGTTCAAAAGCTGCTGCAATCTGGAAAAATGAGCCAGCAACAGTTAAACCAGCTGCAAGCTATGGCGCAGCAGTTTCAGAGCTTTTTAAAATAGGTTCAAACCGTGCGCACGGTGAACATAAAAATTGAAAATTTGAAGGGAGAACAATTATGAGTTTATCTTCGGATGGCACTGTAATGACGATGCCTGTTCAGCCCGCGAACAGCGGTAACGGCAACGGCTGGGGCTTTGGCGGCGATGGTTTGTTGTATATTATTATTCTCTTCCTCTTCGTTTTCTGCGGCTGGGGCGGTAACTGGGGCGGCAATGGCGGCTTTGGTGCTGGCAACGGCGCCGGGGTGGTTGACGGTTACGTTCTTACGTCGGATTTTGCCAACATTGAGCGCAAAATTGACAACGTGAACAATGGCTTGTGCGATGGCTTTTATCAGCAGGCGCAGCTTATCAACGGCGTACAGCAGGGTATGAGCAACGGCTTTATGTCGGCTGAAATCAGCCGTGCGAACCAGCAGGCCGCATTTATGCAGCAGCTCTTTGCCATGCAGATGCAGCAGGCCAACTGCTGCTGCGAGACCCGCGAGGCGATTCAGGGCGTAAATTACAATATGGCGACACAGGCATGTGAGACCCGGCAGAGCATCAACACTGGCACACGAGACATCATAGACAACCAGAATGCCAACGCAAGAGCGATCCTTGACGCGATGACCGCCCAGCGCATCGAGGCCAAGGATGCCAAGATTGCCGAGCAGAACCAGCAGCTTTTTGCCGCACAGCTTGCGGCAAGTCAGGCAGCGCAGAACGAGACCCTCAAGGCATACATGAGTGGTCAGCTGGCATACTACAACCCGCGCCCCGTTCCCGCTTTTCCGGTTCCTGCGCCTTACCAGTACGGTAACTGCGGCACCGGCTGCGGCGGGTGCGGCTGCTAACAAAATGTAAGCAACTGCCTACTTATATATAGTAGGCTGTTCAGCCCCTGGCTGATTTTGCAAAAAGCGGCGGGGAAACAGTACCGCCGCTATATTTATAGGAAAGGATTGATTTTATGGCTGAATTTACGAATTCCAGCATCGTGAACGTTGCCGCAGGGCAGAACGTACCGTTGACAGAAACGGCAGTGGCCGGTAAGGGATGTGTCGTACACAGAGAGGGCGCCGGTATTGTTACGCTGCGCGGCATTACAAACCAGTGCAAAGCCCGTTTCAAAGTGGGATTTGGTGCAAACATTGCTATCCCTACCGGCGGCACGGTTGGAGCTATCACTGCAGCGCTTGCCATCAACGGTGAACCGCTGAACAGTGCGAGTGCAACCGTGACACCGGCAGCAGTAGAAAATTTCTTTAATATCTATGTGACGTCTTTTGTTGAAGTTCCGCGCGGCTGCTGCCTGACCGTTGCCGCCGAAAATACAAGCACACAAACCGTTTTGTTTGCGAACGCAAACTTTGTGGTCGAGAGAGTGAGCTGAAAGGAGTAAACCATGAGTAAAAGAGTTTTGTATGACTTGAAAGACATGCTGTGCGCGGAATTGGACGAAATCGGAAAGAAGGGTGAAATGTCTGCCGGTGACTTGGAAACTGTTCACAAGCTGACTGACACTATCAAAAATATCGACAAAATTGTCATGCTGGAAGATGACGGTTACAGCCGCGATGAGGATTACAGCCGCGATGGTGATTGGAGCGCCAATATGCGCGGCAATTATGGACGCGGCAGCAGCTATGCGCGGCGCGGTTCGCATTATGTGCGCGGGCACTACAGCATGGACGATGGGCGCGATTCACTGATTTCCCGCATGGAAGATATTATGCGCGGGGCTGACAGCAAAGACAGGGAAGTCATCCAGCGCTGCATTGACACGATGCGAAACGGTTAAAGTGAGGTGTAAGGGCTATGGTTGACGTGCGAGAGATTGACGGCGCTATAGCCGAAATCGAAAACAGCGAACTCACCATGACCAGAGTTAAAAATTTGGCAGCGCTGTATGTTGTGAAAAATCAGCGTCTTGCAGATGCGTCCCATTTTCCGCAGAAAGCAAAACTGCAAGAGCCTGTGCGCTATTACGAAGCGGCAGAGCCGTCTACAAGGGCTGCTGTTGGCAGCAGTGACTTTTTACGGGCTGTGTCAAACGTAGACATCGCAGCAGCGCTGAACGTGCTGGATGAGCTTATGTCGGCCTTGTATGTAGCAAACCCTAAAGTTTATAATGGCGTAATGCGGAAATTGGAGCGTTTACAGGATGAGTGAATTTTTGGAGATTGTAAAAAAGGCCGATACCGGGCGAGTGTGGCGTGTGCTGGACGAGTTTATGGATGCGCTGAAAGAAGCACGTCCGGATGTGTATAATGATTTGGTACACAGTTTGCAGAGAAAATAAGTAAGTGTGTACTAAAACGTGTACTTGAAAAAGAAAATGCCGTAGATTTAAACGAATCTACGGCATTTGTTGTGGTCGAGGTGACAGGACTCGAAC
>OIZB01000773.1_pt1 | contig 21338 bp, 19 predicted proteins | sample 1588401 | NCBI WGS metagenome assembly OIZB01 (sample SAMN03283270) | human gut metagenome | biome: human-associated habitat; material: feces | host: Homo sapiens | place: USA | collected 2013
GATGAAAGTGTCATAGTGGGTTATTACACTTCCTGCAGGAAGTGCCTCCCCCGAACCCCCGTCCTCTTTCAACAACCCAACATCTGAAACAGGAGGATTTTTGCCTATGGCGAGAGGCGACGGTATTGACCGTACCAACGCAAGAAATATGAGGCTGACCGAAACCAAGATCGGTAACACCCAGCAGCACAACGAGCGTGAGAAGGATTCCTATGTCAATCAGGACATTGTACTGGAGCGGACGCCGCTCAATGTCCATTTCAAAACCCCGTCCGCTGGGTATCGGGAGATGTTTGCTCAAATGGAGGCCGACGGCGTGATCTCCACCCGTGGCATCAAGGAGGATGCCTTTCGATACGGTGAGTTGGTCTTTGATGTAAACTCCGCTTACTTCTACAATCACGGCGGGTATGACTTCGCAAAACAATTTTACACCGAAGCCTATAAAGCCGCAATCAAAATCGTGGGCGGAGAGCAGTATATTTTGTCGGCGGTCATGCACGCTGACGAGCGCAACCGGGCCATGTCCGAGGCGCTGGGGGAGGACGTGTACCACTACCACCTCCATGTGGTCTATATCCCGGTGGTTGAAAAACAGATTCTCTGGTCGAAGCGGTGCAAGGACGAAGCCCTCCGGGGGACAGTCAAGGAAACCATCATGCAGGTCAGCCGCAGTAAGAAATGGGAATCCAAACCTGTTCTTGACGGGAACGGCAATCCCATGCTGAATACAAAAGGCAAAAAGATTTTGAAGTCATCCTACAGTGTATTGCAGGATGACTTTTTCAATTTCATGCAAGCTGCCGGGTATACCGATGTGGAGCGTGGAGAGCGTGGCAGCACTGAGGAACATCTGACGGTAACACAGTTTAAGGTGCAAGCCGAAACCCAGCGTCTGGAAGCTGTGACCGCACAGGTGGAACAATCGGAACAGACCTTGGTTGACACCCAATCCGCCGTAGAAAAGCAGGAAAAGAAGCTGAAAGCTCTGCAAAAGGAAACCAAGACAGCAAAGACAGTGGCAATGACCGTGCAGGATATTGAAGCAATGGGTAAGAAAAATTCCTTTACCGGAAATGTCACCCTCACAGCAGACCAGTGCGATACCCTGAAACGCTACGCTGTCAACGGGATTATTTTTAATGCTGAGAATAGTCGCCTGAAAGAAAAACTGGATTCCGCTGTAAAATCCGCTTCCATCTGGAAACAGCGGCATGACGAACTGAACGAAAAATATAATGAACTGAAAGAAAAAGCCCAGCCCTATCTGGATGCGTTGGAAATCGCAGCAGAACGGGTCAGGACTTTTCTTTCTGCCATCCTCGCAAGGGGAAAAGAAACTCGTGAACACACAGCTCATGTCCTCAAGCACGGACGGGATATGGAAATTTAAGGAGGAAAATTTGATGATAAATATTGTAACAAAACTGAATAACATGATGCTGGATGGTACGCCACATCTGGAAATGGTAGAAGCCTGTTCCGGGATTGATTTGGAATCCTGCTTCGACCCTATCTTTGAACCGCCCATTGATTTTGTGGAGGAATGCCGGAAACGGCAGGAAGCGGCACAGTCGCCGTACCATTGTACCGTGGAACGCCTGATTGGAAATACGTGGTACACCATTGAAACTGTATGTGATGGAAATGAGCCGCTTACCGACAAGGTAAAACGGCTCATTTTTTCGGATAAGGGGGTGGCTTGTTAATGACACAGACACAAAATTATGATAATATATTATTATGCACACCGATTCTGTCAGCTGACCCAAACGCAAAGGAGGACGTTATGGATCAGCAGAAAATTACCATCATCTATTGCCGCTTATCCGTGGAGGATATTAAGGAAAATTCCAAGGGCGGCAAGGCTGATGAATCAAATTCAATACAGAATCAGAGAGATTTTTTAACCAGATACGCAAAAGAACATGGGTACACCAACCTGAAAATTCTGGTGGATGACGGTTATACCGGGACGAACTTCAATCGTCCCGGCGTACAGGAGGGCTTCGACCTCGTAAAGCAAGGCCTTGTCGGTTGTTGGCTGGTCAAAGACCTGAGCCGCTTCGGGCGTGATTATCTGACTGTCGGACAGTACACAGACATTATCTTCCCCAGCTATGATGTACGATTTATCGCCGTCAATGACGGGGTGGACAGTGAACGGGGCGACAGCGAGGGTATGGCTGCAATCCGCAATCTGTTCAATGAGTGGTATCCCCGTGATACCAGCAAGAAAGTCCGTGTCAGTCTCCACCAAAGGGGAACCAGCGGCAAGCACATGGGCAAGCCGCCCTACGGCTACCGTTGTGACCCGGCGGACAAGGATCATTGGATTTTGGATGAAGATGCGGCTCCTATCGTCAAATATATCTTTGACCTGACCGTTTCGGGAAAGGGACCGGATGCCATAGCCAGAATTTTGGAAAACCAAAAAATCCTGACAGCAAAAGCTCTGTATGCCCAGCGCAAGGGGAAAGCAATGCTGGAAAGACCATATCATTGGGCTGGACAATCCGTTGCGGGTATTCTGGAACGAATGGAATACACAGGCTGTACCTGTAATTTCAAGACCTATTCCAAATCCTACAAGCTGAAACAGCGGATTCCCAATTCCCCGGAGGATATGTTCATCCTGCCGGATACGCAGGATGCCATCGTATCACAGGCACAGTGGGACAGGGTGCAGGAGCTTCGCAAAAACAAACGCCGCCCCGCAAAAGCGGAACGGCAGGGCTTCTTCTCCGGGCTTCTGTTTTGCCCTGACTGCGGAAACAAGCTGCACTTTGCCACCTGCAAGAGCTTTGAGGGCAAGCAAGACCATTATGTTTGTTCCAGCTACAAAAGTGGTCGTGGAATGTGCAGCGCACACTATATTCGTGAAGATGTGCTTCGTGAGATGGTTCTGGAACGAATCCGGGCAGTCAACGAGTATATCCGAAACGATGTGGAGGGCTTTCAAGAGAAATGGCTGCACTGCCGCCGTGCCGATCAGGAGCAGAGTATCCGGGACGATAAGAAGCGAGTGGAACAGGCAAAGAAGCGCCTTGCCGACCTTGATATTATCATTTCCCGGCTCTATGAGGATTTTGTTCTTGGAAATCTCGGTCAGGAACGGTACAAGAAAATGTCCGCTGACTATGAAGCGGAACAGGAACGGTTAAAACTCGAAATTGGAGTGACCGAAGAATGGGTGGAACAGCAGAATGAAATGAATGATGGTCTGGATGCCTTTATTGCCCTGACGAAAAAGTATGTGGACGTGACCGAACTGACACCGACGATTGTAAATGAGTATATCAAGAAAATCGAGGTGTTTGCTCCTGACAAGTCCAGCGGCAAGCGGCGGCAGAAAATCAAGATTTACTTCAACTTCGTTGACGAGGTTGACATTCCTGTTTTCAGCGAACCCAGTATTGCAGAATCAACCTACGGACGCAGAAAAACGGCGTGACCTTTCGGTCACACCGTCTTCTGTCCCTGTTCGTAGCCAAATAGTTACTTGTCACTATTAAGCCTTCGGTTTTCGGTGCTTTTTTGCTGCATCAGCAAAAACACGCTCTATGGTCTCTTTTCTCATGGCGCAGAGTTCCTTGTCATTTCCGCTGTCGAGTATAGCGCTGGTGGCGGCGATAAAAACGACTGACCTCCTGCGGACGCTTGCGCATCTTTCCGGCGGCTGGTACAATAGGGGCAGAGAGTGAGGTGCATGAATATGAAGCTCTATTTCAAGCAGCGGATGTTTTCGTGGTTCGACAGCTACGACATTTACCATATGGACGAGAGCGGTGCGGTGGCTTTCACAGTGGAGGGCAAGCTGTCGTGGGGACACTGTCTGCATATCCTCGACCCTATGGGGCAGCACATCGCCACAGTACAGCAGCAGGTGTTCACCTTCCTTCCCAAGTTTGACCTGTACATCGGGGAGCAGTGCGTGGGCACCATCCGCAAAGAGTTCACGTTCCTGCGGCCGTCGTTCACGCTGGACTTCAACGGCTGGCGGGTAGAGGGCAGCTTCATGGAGTGGGACTATACCATCGTGGACGCGGCGGGTCGGCAGGTGGCCTCCGTCTCCAAGGAGCTGTTCCACTGGACGGACACCTACGTCATCGACGTGGCAGACGAGGAAAACTCCCTGTACGCGCTGATGGTGGTGCTTGCCATCGATGCGGAGAAGTGCTCACGGAACTGAGGGGGCTGGGCAGCGCTCTTTTATCCCGATGGCTTCTCTGTATTGTTCGTTCTGTGCATTAACCTAAATAATTTCAGGAAAAACAGGAAACGGTGCGAGCTTCATCACGCCGGAAGAATTCCAGCGGCGGTTAAGTGAATTACAAAGAGCAGGGAGCCGGTCGAATGACCGGCTCCCTGCTCTTTGTCTGCACCGATGCGGGTTTTGCATCGGTTAACTGCCGCAGAGGGCGCAGAGCAGCAGATCGTTACCACCCTCAATGATGCAGATGCTGCAGCGGGATCATGCGTCAGGGAAAGCGTTTGTGGGGACGGCGGGTGCGAGAGGGTGGGAATCGCGTATATTTTTGTACTCGTTCAGAATTTAGTAAAAATTAAGTAAATTACGATTGAATCAAGCCACACATTTTGTTAAAATAGCACTGACGGGGAGACCCGAATACAAAATTGGAGGAAATCAAGATGAAGAAGTTCCTTGCAGCGGTCATGGCGGCCGTCATGCTGCTGTCACTGGCAGCCTGTGGTCAGAAGCCGGCCGCCTCTGACGGGGAGAACGAGAAGGTGAAGATCACCGTCTGGTTTTCCAGCGATGCTATGGCTGTGAAGGAGGAGGCTGTGGCCCAGTTCAACGCCGCGCATGATGACATTGAGGTGGTGGCCAGCTTCCAGAGCACCGACGGCCTGAAGGATGCCCTGAAGGTGGCAGCGTCCTCGGACACCATGCCCACCTGCTGGCGCACCTACGGCGGCTCCATCGGCGGGTACTTTGTGGACAACGACCTGTGCTACGACCTGACCGACTACGCCGCAGCCAACGGCTGGGACAGCCATTTCACCAGCTCCGCCCTGAACCTCTGCCGCTACGACGGCAAGCTGTTCGGCTATCCCAACAGCTATAACGTCATCTCCATGTGGTATAGCAAGCCGATCTTTGAGCAGAACGGCATCGAGATCCCCACCACGTTCGAGGAGTTTGAAGCCGCCTGCGACAAGCTGGCGGCCAACGGCGTGACCCCCATCTCCACCGCCGCCCTGTACGGCTGGCACACCATGCGTCTGGTGGAGCTGCTGGTGGAGTACTACGCCGGTGCAGAGCTGCATGACCAGCTCAACGCCATGCAGGCCAGCTGGGACTGCCCCGAGGTCATCCAGGCCCTTACCAAGTATCAGGAGTGGAGTCAGAAGGGCTACTTCCCCGAGGGCTTCCTGACTGCCGATCCCGACACCACCCGCTACTCCGTGTTCAGCGGCAAGGCCGCCATGGACATTGACGGTCAGTGGTTCGACAGCTACATCATCGACGACGGCATGAACATGGACGACTTCGGCACCTTTGCATTCCCCGAGGCGCGTCTGTCCTCCTTCGTGGAGATGTTCCAGTTCGACAAGAACATCTCCGAGGCAGAGCTGAAGGCCGTCATGGAGTTCCTGGACTTCTACATGGGCGATGAGTTCGTGAACGAGCACAGCTCCGGCTACAATATGCCGCTGCCCGTGCAGGGCTCCAAGGCTCCCGCGGATCAGGTCCACATCGACGGCATCTTCGCTGTCAGCGATGAGGTGGGTTCCTTCACCGTCACCGACGAGGCCCTGCCTTCCGAAGTGATCGACACGCTGTTCAACGCGCAGTCCGCCATCGCCAACAACGAGATGACGCCGGCGGAAGGCGCCGCGGCCATTCAGGCCTCCATCGAGGCCTATCAGGCATCCTGAACATAACTGATGAAAGGGCCGGGCCTCTGCGGAGCGTCTCCGCGGATGTCCGGCCCTTCACCGGGAGGGACTATCATGAGTAAAGAACAAATCAAAGCAGCCCGACGAAAACAGGCGGGAAATTACGCCTTTCTGGCACCCGCCGCTATCATCTATCTGTCCGTTATTGTCATCCCCCTGATCTATTCTATCTACATCAGCTTCCACAAGTGGAACGGCGTGAAGGCCATGGAGCCGGTGGGCATTGCCAACTATATCCGCCTGTTCACCGAGGACGATGTGTTCAAGACGGCCTTCCGGAACAATCTGGTCTGGATATTGCTGTCGGTGGTGGTGGCCACCGCGCTGGCTCTGGCGTTTGCGCTGGTGCTGGTCAAAAAATTCCGCGGCAGAACGTTTTTCCGCGGCGTGTTCTACTTCCCCTGCGTGGTGGCGCCCATTGCGGTGGCCATCATCTGGCGCTGGATGTACAACGCCGACTTTGGCTTCATCAACTCCCTGATGGAGGCGCTGGGCATCGACTACGCCCAGACGTGGCTCTCCAACCCCAAGACCAGCCTGCTGGCCCTGTTCGCAGCGGCCCTGTGGCAGATGGTGGGCGAGCCCATGATCTTCTTCCTGGCCGGCCTGCAGGCGGTACCCAGCGAGCTGTACGACGCGGCGCTGGTGGATGGCGCCACGCCGGCGCAGAAGTTCTTCTACGTGACGCTTCCCATGATAAAAGAGACATTCGTCATCGTGATCGCCACTCTCGTGATCAATGCTGTTCATGTATATGACATCGTGCAGGGCCTGACCAACGGCGGTCCCAACAACGCTACGCAGGTGCTGTCCACCTATATGTACACGCAGACATTCCGCTATAACAATCTGGGTTACGGCGCCGCCATCTCCATTGTGATGGTGCTGATGATGATGGTCATCGTGGTACCGTACATTATCGCCACCACAAAGGAGGACTGAGCATGCGCCATACGATAAAGCGAGTCGTGCTGTATGTGGTCCTGATCGTGCTGGCGGTGATCTGGCTGTCGCCCATGATCTCCATCGTGGCCACGTCGTTGAAGTCCAAGCAGGACTTCTTTTCCAACCTCAGTCTCTTCCAACTGCCGGAGACGCTGCACTGGGAGAATTTCAAAAACGCCTTCACCAAGGGAAATCTGTTCCACTACATGCGCAACGACCTGATAATCTGTCTCATCAAGGTGCCGCTGGGCATTTTCGTGGAGGCTCTGGCGGCCTACGCCCTGACGCGGCTGAAGATCAGGCGGCCGCTGGCCATTTTCATCGTGTTCCTGCTGGGCATGATGCTGCCCATGCAGGTGGCACTGATCCCCCTGAACGTGGTGTACAACCGGCTGGGGCTCGTCAACACCTACGCCGGTCTGATCTTCGCCTATCTGGGCTTTGGCATCCCCACCGGCATCCTGATCCTGCGCGGCTTTATGCGGGGCATCCCCAAGGAGCTGGACGAGGCGGCCATCGTGGACGGATGCAGCAAGTGGCAGGTGTTCTGGCACATCATCCTGCCGGCCTCCAAGCCGGCCATCGCCACGCTGGTCATCACGGATACGCTGGCCACATGGAACGAGTACCTGCTGGGCAGCCTGCTCATCACGGACAACAGCCTGAAAAGCGTGCCGGCGGGCCTGATGACCTTTGTGGGCGAGCACGGCACGGACTACGGCTATCTGTGCGCCGGCGTGCTGATCTGCGTGCTGCCCATGCTGGCGGTATATCTCATTTTCCAGCGCTACTTTGTGGAAGGCATGGCGGGAGCCGTGAAAGGGTGAGTCATGATGAAGAAATATTTTTTTGAAGTACCCCCGCAGAAGCAGAAGCGGGTCATCGTCCACACGGATTTTCTCAATGAAGCGGACGACCCCTTCGCCGTGCTCCACGCGCTGCTGACGCCCTCCCTATCGGTGGAGCGGCTCATCGCCGGGCACTTTGACGCCTATCCCCAGGACTTCCCCAAGGGCACCACGGCGCAGGCCAGCTATGACGAGCTGCTGCACTTTCTGGCGGTGACGGGCCACGAGTCCTATCAGTCCCGCACCACCTGCGGCGCGGGATACGCGCTGCCGTCGGAGATGGAGCCGGTGCCCTCGGATGGCGCACGGGCTATCATTGACGAGGCCATGCGGGACGATCCCCGTCCGCTGTTTATCCTGCTGCAGGGCGCCGTCACCGATCCGGCCAGCGCCATTCTCATGGAGCCCCGCATCTGCGGCCGCATGACGGCCGTCTGGGTGGGCGGCGGCGACTATCCCGAGGGCGGCGACGAATTCAATCTGTGGAACGACATCAACGGCGCCAACGTGCTGTTCCAGTCGGAGATGCCCCTGTGGCAGATCCCCAAGAGCACCTACAAGCAGCTGGCGGTGACGCTGGCGGAGCTGCAGTACAAGGTGCGGCCCTGCGGCGCGGCGGGCCGGTACCTTTTTGACCACATCGATGCCTACAACCGCAAAATGGGCTGTGAGGCCATCTGGCCCCATGGTGAGACGTGGGGTCTGGGGGACAACGCGGCCATCTCCGTCCTGCTGGAGGAGGAGGAAAAGATCAGCTACAGCATGATACCCGCCCCCAGAGTGGAGGCGGGCAGTATGCGGTATCTGGCGGGCGGCGATGTCCGTCCGGTCCGCGTGTACCACCATGTGGACGCGCGGCAGACGCTGGAGGACTTCTTTGCCAAGCTGGCCATCTGCTGCGGCGGTCTCAGCTGAGACGCCGCACGGTGGAACGCTTCACCAGCTCGGTGGATATCTCCACCTTCACCGGCGGCAGGATGGGGTCGGCGAACAGCCGCAGCAGCTGATGCATGGCCTGTGCGCCCAGAAAGCTCTTGGGCACGCAGGTGGTGGTCATGGGCGGCTCCAGCAGCTGGCAGGAGGGGATATCGTCGAAGCCCACCACGGACACATCGTCGGGGATGCGATAGCCGTGCTCCTTCAGGGCGCGGATGCAGTCCAGCGCGATAATGTCGTTGTCGGCGAAGAAGCCGGTGGGCAGCGCGGGGTGCGTATCCAGTATGCGGGAGAACTCCCGATAGGCCACACCCTGCACCGGCGTGACACGGAATACGTAGGACATGTTCTTCTTGATCTCATTCTGGCGCAGGGCACGGAAGAAGCCGTCGGCCCGTTCCTCGAAGTTGCTGATGGCCCGGGCGGACTGGAGATAGCCGATGTTGCGGTGCCCCTCGGACACCAGATAGTTGGTGGCCAAGAACGCGCCGCGAGCGTTGTTGATGAGTACCGTAGTGAACGGCAGTTCATCGTAGTAGCTGTCCAGTACCACCAGCGGGACGTGGAGGCTCTGGAATGGGCGATAGTCCTCCAGAAACATCTCCGTGCCCAGCAGGATCACGCCGCTGCACCCGCTGTTGTTGATGAGCTCGATCTGCTCGGCGGCGGGGGCTACCTCGTTGAAGTAGAACAGCTGCAGCCGGTAGCCGGCATCGCGGCAGGTGGTCTCGATGCCCTCGATGACCTGGAAGAAGAAGGGCGTGTCGCCCACCACCTCGCCGTGCTTCTTGTAGACCACCAGATACACAGTACCCGGCGGCGGGGTCTTGATCTTGGAAAAGTCGTAGCCGCAGCGCTTCGCCTCACTGAGGACGAGATCCCGCGTCTCATCGCTGATACCGGGTCTGCGGTTCAGTACCATGGATACGGTGGCCGCGGACAGGTGCAGCCGCTGGGCCAGTTCCTTCGCTGTAATACTCATTTCGCGCACCTCGTTTGTTCGTAATATCAGAATTATACTACCTGCGGCATCCTTTTGTCAAAAATATTCAGAAAAATTCATTAAAATCTTTTTAATTCATCCATGTGAGAGAGGAGATACCCATGAAGCAAGTGACCTTGGGTTTTGTGCCGACGCGGCGAAACATCTTTTCCGCGCCGGCGGCAGTGGAGTATGCAGACCTGACGCGGAAGCGGCTGGAGCAGCTGGGCGTCCGCTTTGTGGACGTAACAGGCATCAATCCGGAGGGCCTTTTCTATGACGAGGCGGATCGGGCGGCAGTGAGCCGCCGCTTTCGCGAGGCACATGTGGACGGCCTGCTCATTGCCCACTGCAATTTCGGCACAGAGTACGTCTGCGCCCGGCTTGCCAAGGAGCTGAACGTGCCGGTGCTGCTGTGGGGCCCGCGGGATGAGTGCCCCGATGAAAATGGTGTTCGCCTGCGGGACAGTCAGTGCGGTCTGTTCGCTACCGGTAAGGTACTGCGCCGCTTCGGTGTGCCGTTCTCCTATCTGAGCAACTGCCGGCTGGAGGACCCCGCCTTTGAGCAGGGGCTGATGGTGTTTCTGGCGGTATGCAATGTGGTGCGCACCTTCCGGAACATCCGCATTCTGCAGATCGGGCCGCGGCCCTTTGACTTCTGGTCTACCATGTGCAACGAGGGTGAGCTGCTGGAGCGCTTCCATATCCAGCTGGCCCCCATTCCCCTGCCGGAGCTGAAGCAGGAGGTACAGCGTGCGTTGGCCGACGGTGATGACGTTCAGCAGGTAGTGGACTACTGCCGTGCTCATATGAACATCTGCGTCACCGAGGAGGAGCTGCACACCATTGCCGCCATGAAGGTGGCTATCCGACGGCTGGCAGACCGCTACGGCTGCAGCGCCGCAGCCATCCAGTGCTGGAACGCCCTGCAGACGGAGCTGGGCGTCATGCCCTGTGCCGCCAACTCCCTGCTGAACGAGGAGGGCTTCCCCGTGGTGTGCGAGACGGACATCCACGGCGCCATTACGGCCCTGCTGGCAGAGGCCGCCTGTCTGGACGACACCCGCAGCTTCTTTGCGGACTGGACGGTGCGCCATCCCGAAAACGACAACGCCGAGCTTTTGCAGCACTGCGGCCCCTGGCCCATCTCCGTGGCCGACGAGAAGCCCAGCATCTGCTATCCGCTGGCGTTCAGTTATCCCGGCGCCGTGGCAGCACGGGCGAAAAAGGGCAAGCTGACCATCTGCCGCTTCGACGGCGACAACGGCGAATACTCCCTGCTGCTGGGCAACGCACGGGGCGTGGACGGCCCCGCCACCAAGGGCACCTACATGTGGGTGGAGGTAGACAACTGGCCCCGGCTGGAGGAGAAGATCGTCAAGGGCCCCTATATCCACCACTGTGTGGGCGTCCACAAGGACGTGGTGCCGGTGCTGTATGAAGCCTGCCGGTATATGGGGATCCGCTGCGACCTGTACGACCCCATTGAGGAGCAGGCAAAGGCTTACCTGAGAGGTGAATGACCATGCTGACACAAGAGGAAAAAGCGGCGCTGGAGCAGCGGGGCATCCTGCTGCGGCGGCACATACTGGAGCTGGTGCGGGCGGCAAAGGCCGGCCATATCGGCGGCGACATGAGCGTGGTGGACATCCTGCACATCCTGTATTTCCGGGAGATGCGGGTCTCCCCCACCCAGAGCGGCGACCCCCTGCGGGATCGAATGATCCTCAGCAAGGGTCACTGCATGGAGGCGTACTACGCCGTGCTGTGTGAACGCGGGTTCCTGGACTATCGGGACGTGCTGCAGGGCATCGGCACCTTCGGTACCCCCTATATCGGCCATCCCAACTGCCATCTCAACGGCGTGGAGGTCAACAGCGGCTCTCTGGGCCACGGCCTGCCGGTGGGCGTAGGCATGGCGCTGGCGGCGAAAATGGACGAGTCCCCCAGCCGCACCTACGTGGTGACAGGCGACGGCGAGTGGGAGGAGGGCAGCAACTGGGAGGCGGCCATGGCGGCAGCCCAGTACGGACTGGACAACCTGTGCCTCGTCATCGACCGAAACCGCTTACAGATCAGCGGTACCACGGAGCAGGTCATGGCTCACGAGAACATGGCGGAGCGGCTGAGCAGCTTCGGCTGGCACACCGTGACCTGCCGCGGCAATGACTATGAAAGTCTGGCGGCCGCCTTTGACGAGGCCCGCGGCACCCGCGGCCGGCCCACGGCCATCCTGGCCCAGACGGTGAAGGGCTGCGGCATATCCTTTATGGAAGATCAGGTGGGCTGGCATCACCGCGTGCCCACAGAAGATGAATATCAGCAGGCAATGCAGGAACTGGAGGTGAAGGCACATGGCTTCTGCCAATAAGCAGGTGATCTGTGAGGAACTGATGAGACTGGCAGCGCAGGATCGGGACGTTCTGGTGCTGTGCAGCGACTCCCGCGGCTCCGGCTCCATGACGGACTTTGCCAAGACCTTCCCCCGCCAGTTCGTGGAGGTGGGCATCGCGGAGCAGGATCTGGTGGGTATTGCCGCAGGTCTTGCCAAGTGCGGGAAAAAGCCCTATGTGGTGGCGCCGGGCAGCTTTCTGGCCTGCCGCAGTCTGGAGCAGATCAAGGTAGACGTGGCGTATTCCGGCGCCAACGTGAAGCTCATCGGCATCAGCAGCGGCATCAGTTATGGTCCGTTGGGCATGAGCCACCATTCGGCGCAGGACGTAGCCTGTGTGGCGTCCCTGCCCGGGATAGAGGTCTACGTCCCCTCCGACGCCCAGCAGACCCGCCGCGTCATCCACCGTGTCTGCCAAAGTACGGCGCCCGCCTATATCAAGGTAGGCCGCAGTGCGGTAGAGGACATCTATACGCCGCAGGATGAGCTGTCCGGCATGACGCCCCACGGTACGCCGCCCACCGGCGTGCTGCTGGTTGCCTGCGGCGAGGTAACACAGGGTGCGGTACAGGCGCTGCGCCGGCTGCGGGAGGCGGGCTATTCCGCCGCCCTGCTGGATGCGGTGTCCCTGAAGCCCTTTGACCAGGAGACGCTGCTGCGGTACGCCGCCGCAGCCCGCGTGGTGGTGACGGTGGAGGAGCATGCGGCATGGGGCGGTCTGTACGCCGCCGTCAGCAGTGTGCTGTCGTCCCGCATGCCCCGCCGGGTGGTGGGGCTGACCCTGCCGGATGCGCCGGTACCCGCCGGCAGCAGCGCGGAGGTGTTCCGTTTCCTCGGTCTGGACGCGGACGGCATCTTTGAGACGGCCCGCCGGGCACTGGAGGAGTGAGCCGTATGCGGTACATTCTGGGTATCGACCAGAGCACACAGGGCACCAAGGCCGCGCTGTTCGACGAGACGGGGCGTGTGGCGGCGGAGGGCCGCCGTAAACACCGGCAGATCGTCACTGCCGAGGGCTACATCGAGCACGATCCGGCGGAGATCATGACCCAAGCCGCCGCCGCGGTACGGGATGCGCTGGAAAGCGGCGGCATCGCGCCGGGCAATGTACTGGCCATCGGCCTGTGCGACCAGCGGGAGACCGTGGCGGCATGGGACCGCCGGACAGGAAAGCCCCTGACCAACGCAGTGGTGTGGCAGTGCGGACGGGCGCAGGCGCTGTGCCGCGCCATAGCGGAGCCGGACGCCGCCTATGTCCGGCAGACCACCGGCCTGCCGCTGTCGCCCTACTTCAGTGCCGCCAAAATGGCGTGGCTGCTGCGGCGCTGCCCTACGGTGCAGGAGGCCGCCCGACAGGGCACGCTGTGTCTGGGCACGGTGGATACGTGGCTGCTGTTCTGCCTGACGGAGGGCCGCACCTTCGCCACGGACGTGTCCAACGCCTCCCGCACTCAGCTGATGGATCTGCTCCATACCCGCTGGGACCCGCAGCTGCTGGCACTGTTCGGCATCCCGCCGGAGGCGCTGCCGGAGATCCGGTGCAGCGACGACCTGTTCGGCACCACTACGCTGGGCGGGCTGTTCCCCCAGGACGTGCCCATCCGTGCCGTGATGGGGGATTCCCATGCGGCGCTGTACGGCGCGGGCTGCGGCCGCGAGGGTATGGCCAAGGCCACCTACGGCACCGGCAGCTCGGTGATGCTTTTCACCGGACGGCAGCCTGTGGTCAGCCGCCACGGGCTGGCGGCCACTGTGGCGTGGGGACGGAACGGGCAGACATATTACGGACTGGAGGGCAATATCAACTATGCCGGCGCCGTCATCGAATGGCTCATCCATCGGGCGGGCCTTCTTACCTCCGCCGATGAGGCGGAGGCACTGGCCCTGCAGGCCGCCCCGGCGGACAGCACCGTGTTCGTCCCGGCCTTCACGGGACTGGGCGCGCCCCACTGGGCGCCGGAGATGCGGGCGGCCATTGTGGGCATGGGCAGCACCACCGGCCGGGCGGAGATCGTCAGAGCGGCAGTGGACAGCATCGCCTATCAGGTGACGGACGTGCTGCGGGCGATGGCAGAGGATGTGGGACAGCCTGCTGCCCAGCTGTTCTGCGACGGCGGCGCCGTCCGGAACCGCTATCTGATGCAGCGTCAGAGTGAGCTGCTGCGATCGGTCATCCGCGTGGCGGAAAATCAGGACGGCTCCTGCGCGGGAGCTGCCAAAATGGCAGGTGAGGCGGCGGGCCTCTATGGCGGCGATACCGTGTTCGGCGCGTGGCAGCGGGAGTATCGCCCGCAGCAAAGCGCCGCATGGGCAGAAGCCGAGTATGGCCGCTGGCAAAGTGCGGTCAAGCAGATAAAAGGATAAGGAGTAACGATCATGCTGAAATTTGATGAAAAAAAGCTTATAGACAGGATCAACGGCGCACTGAAGCTGCGTCCGCAGGTGGAGGAGGTCGTGGACCGTCTGTGGGACAGCGGCCTGCGGAACATCTGCTTCATGGGTATCGGCGGCACCTACGCCTCCGCGCTGGACGCCGTCACCGCCATGCTGGAGAGCACAGAGCAGGAGGTATACAGCGTCAACGCCGCCGAGTACAACACCACCGGCCATCACCGTCTGGGGAAAGGCACGCTGGTGGTGATCTCTTCCGTGACTGGCAGCACAGCGGAGATGATCGACGCCGTCAACAGGCTCCATGAGGCCGGTGCCTATGTGCTGGGCTTCATCGACAACGCCGAAGCGCCGCTGGCCAAGCTGGCAGATACCTGCATCACCTTCGCCGGTGAGGAGCAGATGAAGTTCAGCATGGTGGTGGACCGCCTGCTGTGGCACGAGGGCAAGTTCGCCGACTACGATCGGTTCTACGGCCAGATGGAGCAGTATTTGGCGGAGGATCTGGTGGCTGTGGAGAAGCAGGCCGATGCTTTCGGGCGGGCCTTCGCCGAGAAGCATGTGGACGATCCCCTGCACTACTACGTAGGTGCGGGCGCACTGTTCGGCATCACCTACTCCTACGCCATGTGCTACTGCGAGGAGATGCACTGGCTGCGCACCAAGTCCATTCACTCCGCCGAGTTCTTCCACGGCATGCTGGAGATCGTGGAGCGTGATACGCCGGTGACGGTCATCATCGGCGAGGACAGCCAGCGCTGCCTGGGCCAGCGGGTGCGGAATTTCCTGCCCCGCATCTGCGGCAACTATGAGATCATCGACACCAAGGATTATCCCATGCCCGGCTTCGACGAAGCCTTCCGCGGCCGCCTTCAGAACGCCATCTTCCACCGCGTCATCAACCGCATGGACATGCATCTGGAGCAGATCTCCTGCCATCCCATGGAGATCCGCCGCTACTACCACCGGCTGGACTATTGATCCGGCAGTATGAACAGACAGCCGTTTCTGGTCGCCGTTGGCGACAACTGCGTGGACTACTATGTGCAGACGCGGACAGGCTATCCCGGTGGAAATCCCGTCAACGTGTCGGTGTATTTCACGCGGCTGGGCGGCAGAGCCGCCTATATCGGCGCGGTGGGCACGGATGAGGGCGGTGCGCTGATCTGCGACGGTCTGCGCCGGAAAAACGTGGACGTCTCCCACATCCATACGGTTCAGGGCCGCACCGCCGTCACCCGCGTAGCGCTGCGGGACGGCGACCGGGTATTTCTGGACTACAGCGAGGGCGTCATGGCGGACTTCACGCTGACGGAGGCGGACATGGACTTCCTCCGCACGGCGGACATGGTGGTGGGCGGCATCTCCGGTCACGGGGAGCGGTACTTCCCCCGCATCCACAGCGATGGCATTCCCACGGCCTTCGACTTCTCTGACGAGTATGACGATCCGGCCGCGGCGACCATCTTCCCCTGCGTGGAGGTGGCCTTCTTCTCCTACGACGGCAGCGATGCGGCGGGCTTCCTCCGACGGATGCGGGAGCGGGGCCCGGCGGTCTGCGTTGCCACGCTGGGAGCCGACGGCAGCATGGCCTATGACGGACAGCACTTCTACCGTCAGGGCATCGTGCCCTGTCAGGTGGTGGACACCATGGGCGCCGGGGACAGCTTCATCGCCGGATTCCTCCACAGCCGGCTGTCCGGCGCAGACATTCCCGCCTGCATGGCCGCCGGCGCCCGGTCCAGCGCCGTCACTCTGGCTTGCAGGGGCGCATGGTGACAAAAAGCAGCCGCGGAACTACCCTTTTATCGTTTCCACCCGCGCAAAATGTGACCATTCTCCCTGCCATTGAGAATTGACCCGCACGCAGAGCTGCGCGGACAGTGCCGATGGCATCTGCACTGTTCCCGCCGCGGCGGACAACACCGTGGTGGCCGTATCTGCCGGCCACCACATGGGCGAGGGCGGCGGAGGAGCTGTTCCGGCGTGCCGGTCTGCCGGGGCGGTTCAGCTTCTCCGTGTTCAACTCGGAGGACGAGGCGGACATGGCCATTCAGGCGGTAAAGGAACTGGCACAGAGCAAATAGGGAAAAGGCATCCCCGGTCGGGGATGCCTTTTCCCTACTCCTGCCGCCCCCGCTCCGTCACAACAGCGGAGACGCGGATGTCGTGTGTTTCCTGCGGAATATCCGGACACAAAAGCCTTTCCCGGCACAGCAGCAGCGCGTCGCCGGTATACCGGGCCAGAAATCGGTCGTAGTAACCGCCGCCGCGCCCAAGCCGGCGGCCATCCGCAGCCGCGCCTGCGCAGGGGATAATGGCCAGATCGACGCATTCCGGCGGTACTGCCGGTGCATTGTCCGGCGGCTCCGAAATGCCGTAAGCGCCGGGGCGAAGCACGGCCAAGTCAGGCACCTCACGACATTCCATGACGCCGGGAGAGGTACACAGCGGCACGCACAGCCGTTTACCATCCGCCAATATCTGCTCCAGTAACGGCCGCGTGTCGATCTCATCGGCCCGTCCCACAAAGGCAAATACCGTGCGGGCGAGGCGGTATTCCTGCGTATTCAGTACATGGTGAAGAATGGCGCTGTCGGACAAGCGTTTTTCCTCCGGCATCATAGCCCGCTCTGCCGCTTCCAGCTCCCGCCGCAGCGCCTCCTTTTTCTGCTGTATCGTATCCATGAATGCCTCCTGCACAGCAGGCAGAGAAGCGCGGTGCGTTCCTCTGCCTGCCGTGCTTTACGCTAATTTGGACTCCAAATTCTCCACGGCCTCGCCCAGCGCCTCCTCGAAGGAGGGGTGAGGACGCATGACAGTCAATAGCTGCTCCACCGTCAGGCGGTTCACCATGGCGGTGCTCAGCTGGGAGATCATGTCGCTGGCGTGCTGGCACATGAGCTGTGCGCCGATAAGCTCGTGCGTGTCCGTGCGCGCCACCAGCTTCATGAAGCAGCGTCCCGGGTCTTCTATGATGGTGCGGGCGTTGCTGAACAGGGTACACTTGCCGGACACGGCGGGAATGCCCTGCTCCCTGGCCTCGGCCTCTGTGAGCCCCACTACGGCGATCTCCGGGGCGCTGTAAATGCAGCTGGGGATCACGTTCAGATCGATGCTGCCCCTACCGCCGCACATCCGCTCCACGCAGTCCGTGCCCTGCGCCGCAGCCACATGGGCCAGCTGCACAGCGGCGGATGCGTCGCCGATGGCGTACACGCCGGGGATGCTGGTCTGATAGCTTTCGTCCACCAGCAGCCGTTTCCCGTCCAGCGCCGGGATCAGCCCCGCGGCAAACAGGCCGTCGAAATACGCCCGGCGGCCAATGGCGCACAGCACCTTCTCGCCGGTGACGGTCAGCTCCTTGCCCTTCTGCTCCAAATGGACGCAAAGCCCGTCCGCCGCCTGCTCCACAGACTGCACCATGGCGGAGGTCAGCACCTCCACGCCCTGCTTTTTCAGGATCTGCGCCAGATTCTGTCCCAGCTCACGATCCAGCTGGGGCAGCAGATTGGCCATGCCCTCCACCAGCGTTACCTGACAGCCAAGATGACTGTAAAACGTGGCGAATTCCACGCCGATAACGCCGCCGCCGATGATAACGATGGACTGATACGGCGTGTCTGTGCCCTCCAGCAGCTCGTCGGAGGTCATAACGCCCGGCAGCTCCAGTCCGGGAATGGGCGGGCGGACGTTCACCGAGCCGGTGGCGGCCAGGATGCGTTCCGCGGTATACCGTGTCACGGCGCCGTCCGCGCCGGTGACATCCACCTGACCGGGAGCGGCGATCTGCGCCGTACCCTCGATGACGTCCACCTTTGCACCCTTCAGCAGCGTGTGGATGCCGGAGCGCAGCTTCTCGCTGACGCTGCGCTTGAAAGCGAACATCTCACCGATGTCGTAGGAAAGGCTGCCGTGAACGCCCACACCCGCGCCGTTCACGGCGTCGTAGTAGACCTGAGAGGCGTGAAGCAGCGTCTTGGTGGGGATGCAGCCCCGGTTCAGACAGGTACCGCCCACCTCCCGGCGCTCCACGATGGCGGTATGCAGTCCCAGCTTGGCGGCGCGCAGCGCGGCGGTGTACCCGCCGGGGCCCGCGCCGATGACGATCAACTGATAGTCAGACATAGGAGTTCCTCCTGTGTTTTCAGATGTTTTGTGCGCGGATAAGGCGGCACAGGTCGTCTCTGATCTCCTCCGGCACCGCCGCGCCCTCTAAGGCGCGGCACAGAGCCCCGGCGGAGAACGCACAGCCGTCGAGAGCCCCCTCCAGCACGGCGGACAAGCCCGCATCCATGGCGTCGGTATACACCGCCGCATCGCGGCAGGCGCCGCGCTCCACCCGCAGGTGCAGGCTCACCTCGCCCCAGGGGAACTTATCCCCGCAGGCAAAGTCCAGCGGCGCACTGCGGCCGTAGACCCAATCCCGGCTGCTGAACTGCGCATACAGCGCGTCCAGCGCATTATGGTCGAAGTCCTGTTCTTGCAGGGGCGCAGCCGTCAGGCCGTAGACCTGCTCAAATGCCCGGTTCATGGCCTCCGCCGTCTTTTCAATGGTCAGACCGGGGCACAGCTCCCGCAGATTTACCACACGGGAACGCACAGAATCCACGCCCTTGCTGGCGATCTTGGCGGCGGAGGGGCTGAGATACCGCCCCATCTTCGTCATGTCGGCATCCACCAGCAGCGTGCCGTTGTGGAATGCCCTGCCGTTGTGGGCGTAAAAGGAGTTGCCGGAGAACTTCCGCCCCTCGGCCAGCAGATCGTTGCGCCCGGACAGCTCCGCTCTGAGTCCCAGCAGGCGGCAGGCCGTGAGAATGACCTGCTGCTGCCGGTGAAGATCGTAGTTTTCCTCCGTGACGCTGAAGGTGAAGTTCAGGTTGCCCAAATCGTGGAACACCGCGCCGCCGCCGGAGAGCCGCCGCGCCAGCACACCGCCCTCCTGCTCCAGAAGGCCGGTACGGCACTCCTTCCAGGCGTTCTGGTTGCGGCCAATGACCACCGTGTTCTGATTCTGCCATAGGTAGAGAACGCAGGCGTCCTCCGGTACAGTCTCCGTGAGATACCGCTCCAGCGCCAGATTGCGATAGGGGTCTGTGCCGCTGCCGGAGCAGGTGAAAAGTCTCCGTATCATGCGTTTCTCCAGCGCAGCACGGGCCTGCGCGCCGCCTGCACCTCGTCGGGCCGTCCGATGGGCATATTGTGGGGCGCGGTGTGCATGGACTCCGCATCCTCAAAGGCCTTGTGATACAGCTTGCGCAGCACCTCCGCCGCGTGATCCAGTGTCTCGGGGCCCTCCGTTTCCGTGGGTTCCAGCATCAGCGCCTCGTGGACGATCAGCGGGAAGTACATGGTGGGCGGATGGATGCCCTCATCGATAAGGGATTTGGCCACGTCCAGTGCGGATACGCCCGTTTCCTTCTTCAGGCCGCTGAGATCCAGCACGAACTCGTGCATACACAGCCGGTCATAGGCCGGGGTATACGTCCCCTTCAGCTTTGCCAGCAGATAGTTGGCGTTCAGCACGGCGTTCTCCGCCGCCTCGGGGATCCCCTCCCTGCCCAATGCCAGCAGGTAGGCCAGTGCCCGCACCACCACCAGGAAGTTGCCCTGGAAGCTGCGTACCTGGATATGCCCCGGCTCTTCCGCCAGTGCGCTGTGGGGCAGGTATTCCTTCAGAAATGCCTTGCAGCCCACCGCGCCTGCGCCGGGACCGCCGCCGCCGTGAGGAGTGGCGAACGTCTTGTGCAGGTTCATGTGGATGCAGTCAAAGCCCATGTCGCCGGGGCGCACCACGCCCATGACGGCGTTGAGGTTGGCGCCGTCATAATAGCACAGGCCGCCGGCCTCGTGGACAAGGCGCGTGATCTCCAGAATGTTCCTGTCGAATATGCCCACGGTGTTGGGATTGGTGAGCATCAGCCCTGCGGTGTCCTCGCCCAGCGCGGCACGGAGGGCGTCCAGATCCACGCAGCCGTCCTCGCCGGAGGCGATGTTCACCACATCGTAGCCGCACATGGCGGCGGTGGCAGGGTTGGTGCCGTGGGCGCTGTCGGGTACGATGATCTTCGTGCGCTTTTTGTCGCCCCGCGCATCGTGGTACTGCTTGATGAGCAGCACGCCGGTGAACTCACCGTGTGCGCCGGCGGCGGGCTGGAAGGTCATGGCGTTCATGCCCGTGATCTCACAGAGGTACTGCGCCGCGGTGTCCAGCACCTGCCGCATGCCCCGTCGATCCTCCGCCGGAGACAGGGGGTGTACGCCCGTGAAGCCGGGCAGCGCCGCCATCTCTTCGTCGATGCGGGGATTGTACTTCATGGTACAGGAGCCCAGAGGATAGAAGCCGCAGTTCACGCCGTGTACCTGCTTGCAAAGCTCCGTATAGTGGCGGGAGATGCCCGTTTCGCTCATCTCCGGCAGGGTGGGCTTCGTCTCCCGCCGCAGGGATGCGGGCAGGGAAACGCTCTCCACATCGCAGGCGGGCAGAATGGTGCAGCGGCGTCCGGGGACGCTCTTTTCAAAGATCAGCTTCATTTTGCCAGCACCTCCTTTACGATGGAAACGGCCTTGTCCAGCTGGGCGCGGGAGACCTTCTCCGTGGCGCACCACAGCACGCCGTCCTCACCGATGGGCAGACCGCCCAGAATATCGCCCTCCGCCAGCGCGGCCAGTACGTTTTCCCGCTCCGGCAGACGGGTGACGAACTCGTGGAAGAACGGCCCGTCATACACCAGCTCCACGCCGTCGACAGCGCACAGTGCCCCGGCCAGATAGTGGGCCTTGGCCATGGACTGCTCCGCCGCCTGTGCCATGCCGTCCGCCCCCATGGCGGCCATATACAGTCCCGCCGTCAGGGCGCACAGCGCCTCGTTGGAGCAGATGTTGCTGCTGGCCTTCTCCCGGCGGATGTGCTGCTCCC
>OIZB01000775.1_pt1 | contig 21325 bp, 19 predicted proteins | sample 1588401 | NCBI WGS metagenome assembly OIZB01 (sample SAMN03283270) | human gut metagenome | biome: human-associated habitat; material: feces | host: Homo sapiens | place: USA | collected 2013
GACAGAGTTATTTACAGGTCGATTCCAGGCCATGGTCCGCACCTCCCTCTGGTCGGTTCCAGTTTTTTCAAATTATAGCATACTTTCCGGGAAAATTCTCTCTGTTTTTGCAACAAAAAAGAGGGAAGTTTTTTGCTTCCCTCTCCAGTTTCTTTGTTGGCGTTACGGATTTTGTTCCATCCAGGCTTTAAACCGGGCTCGGACGGCGGCTTCCTTGCCGCGGGGGATGGGCACCCGGGCCCCGCTCCGCATCCGGAACTCGCCTGCCGCCAGCTGCTCTGCCGCCGCCAGGTTGACCACATAGGAGCGGTGGGGCTGCAAAAAGCGGTCGTCCGCCAGCAGGGGCTTTGCCACCTCCGCAAAGGGCACCCGGAGGGAGAGGGAGGGCACGTCCTCCCCGGTGACAAGATGGAAATGCACCACATGGTGGGTACACTCCAGATACTCGATGTTCGCAAAGGGCAGCGCCCGCAGGCCCGCCGCCGTGGACACCGCGATGACCGGGCCGTACTCCGGCTCCGTGGCACGGTCCAGCAGGGCGGTGAACTGCTCCGGGCGGAACGGCAGCAGCAGGTACTGCATGGCGTCCACCCGGTAGGCATTGTAGGCGTGGGCGGGCGTGTGGGCAAAAAAGGCCAGCGGGGCCCGCGCGCCGTGCCGCCGCAGGGTATCGGCGGCTTTCAGGCCCGCCGGGGCGTTGCCCGCCGTCAGCTCCACAAGGTAGAGCTCGTACCGGGTACCCTCGGCGTCCCGGGCCAGCAGGGCGTCCACCCCGGGCAGCTGCTCCACGATGCAGGCATCCGCCCGGCGGGCATAATATTCCAGACACTGCCGCTCCACCCGGCCGCGCAGCACCGGGTCCGGGCTGCACACTGCAATGTGAAAGATCATGGTTTCCAAAAGCCCCCTTTCCGGGCTGTGTGCCGCACCGCTTGCATTTTGCGGGCAGCGAGAGTATCATAACAGAAAAACACCAGACTACAACAAAAAGGAGACGCCGCCATGAAACAGCCGCTTGTCAGCATCATCCTGCCCGTTTACAACGCCCAGAGCCATCTGGCCCGGTGCCTGAGCAGCATTTGCGCCCAGACTTACCAGAACCTTGAGATCATCGTCCTCAACGATGGCTCCAAAGACCAGAGCCTGCCCGTGTGCGAAGAGTTCCGCAAAAAGGATTCCCGCATTATTCTGGTGGACAAGGCCAACTCCGGCGTCTCGGACACCCGGAACCTGGGCCTGAAACTGGCCACCGGCGAATACATCCAGTTTGTGGACAGTGACGACTACATTGACCCGGATTACACCGGGCATCTGGTGGCCGCTGCCGAGGAGCACCACGCTGACCTGGTCATCGCGCCCTACAAAATGGTCATCCCGGCAGGTGCTTCCAAACCCGAACAGGTATTGGAAAAGCTGGAGGACGAGCTGGGCGTGATGACCGTGGCCCGGCCCCCGGAAGTGCGGGAATATGGCTTCCTGCCCGCGGGCGTGTATGACAAAGACCACTTCGCGCTCCGGCTGATGGACAAGCCTGCCTCCTATTTTTACAGCGTGCTCTGGAACAAACTCTACCGCCGCATCCTGCTCACCGGCAACGACATCTGTTTTACCAGCGAGGTGCGCTGGGCGGAAGACCTTGTCTTCAACATGCAGTATATCCAGTACGCGGAAGTGTTTGTCGCCATCGGCACGCCGGGGTACTACTATGTGCAGAACCCTCAGAGCATCTGCCACACCCAGATCAACCCGGCCACCATCGTGCAGAACAAATTACAGATGTTCCGCTATTACAAAGATCTTTACACCCGGCTCGGGATGTACGAGGAGGTACGGCCCCAGCTGTACAAGTTCCTCGTGGACATTGCCGAGAGCACCTACCCCTCCGGGCCGTTCAAAAAGGCCATCGACGAGGCAAAGGCGTACTGGCGTGCCCACAAACAGTAACACAAAAGGCGAGTGACCCTGCGGTCACCCGCCTTTTTTCTGCGATTGAGCGTCCCTGACAGGGGAGCTGGACACGGGAAAGCGTGGCCTGAGGGGTCAAGCCCCGATGGCGGCGCACTTCTTGGCCAGCCAGTCGCGCTCTTCCTCGGTCAGGCGGGGAGCCAGCTTGGTGAAGACCTCGCGGTGGTAAGCGTTCAGCCAGTCCAGTTCGTCCCGGGTGAGGACGCCGGGCACGACGGGGGAGGTGGCAATGGGCACGAACGTGATCGGTTCAAAGCCCAGGAACGTGCCGTACTGGTTGTCGGCCTTGTGGACGCACATCAGCTCGTTCTCAATGCGGATGCCGACCTGGCCGCCCTCGTAAACGCCCGGCTCGTCGGTGACGATCATGCCCGGCTGAAACACGACGGTGTTCCGGCCGTTCAGAGCATGGGGGCCCTCATGGACGTTGCCCACAAAGCTGACGCTGTGGCCGGTGCCGCAGCGGTAATTGATGAGGTGACGCCAGAGCGGCTCCCGGGCGATGGTATCCAGCATGTGGCCGTCGCAGTAGTTCAGCCAGACGGCCTTTGCAATGTCGATGTGGCACTGCAGCGTCCAGGTGTAGAACAGCCGCTCGTCCTCGGTCAGCTCGCCCAACGGGTAGGTGCGGGTGATATCGGTGGTGCCGTCCAGATAGGTACCGCCGCAGTCCACCAGCAGGAAGCCTTTCCGCTCCAGCTTGGCGTGGTCTTCCTCGGTGGCGTGGTAGTGCATCATGGCAGCGTTTCCGCCGTAGGCGGCGATGGTGCCAAAGCTCTCCACAAGGAACTTGTCCTGTGCGCTGCGATACTTGTGCAGGATCTCGTCCACGGTCAGCTCGGTCAGCTCCTCACCGGCAGCCAGACGCTCTTCCAGCTCTTTCTGGAACCGGACCATGGCCACGGCGTCCCGGATGTGGGCTTCCTTGGTGTGGGCCAGCTCCACTTCGTTCTTGATGCCTTTCATGGGCAGCAGGGGGTCGGCCTCGTCTTTCACGGTGAGCGCCTTGTTCTCTTTCAGGGTCTCATACACGGCAAAGTTGACGGAAGCCGGGTCGGCCAGCACGGTCTGGGGCTCGGTCTCGGCCGCCAGGAAATGGAGCACGTCGTCGTACTCGGCAATGGTCACGCCGTTCTCTTTGAGCTCGGCTGCCGCTTCCGGCTTGAGGCGGGCGGTGTTGAGGAAGAGGACCGCGCGGTTTTCGGTGACATAGCAGTAGGCCATGGCGTAGGGGGTGCACTCGATATCCATGGCGCGCAGGTTCAAAAGCCATGCCAGATTATCCAGCTTGCCCACCAGCTGGGCGGTGCAGCCCTGCTCCTTCAGTTTGCCGCGCAGCTGCTCCAGCTTTTCCGCCGGGGAGAAGCCAGCGTATTCCTTGGGCAGGATCCATGCCGGGGTAGCCGGGCGGGCAGGGCGGCCCTCCACCCACAGCTCGTCCTCCAAGAACAGGGTCTTGATGCTGCCGTGCTTGGGCTCCAGCTCTTTTTTCAGGTTGTTGACCAGTGCACAGTTGGCGGTCAGACCGCACAGACCCAGCGTGCCGCCCTCGGGCAGCACCTTGCCGCAGTATTCCTCGGCGGTGGGCACGCCCGGCTCGCCCATGCGCATCAGCTGGATCTCGGTGCCGGCGATCTCCTTTTCTGCCTGCACAAAGTACCGGCCGTCTGCCCAGACGGCGCTCTCGGTCATGGTGACCACAAAGTTGGAGTTCTCACCATGGAAGCCGGAGAAGTAGGTCAGGGAGGTGTAGTGGTCGGGCAGATACTCGCTGGAATGCGGGTCGCCCACCGGGATCAGATAGACGTCCACGCCGTTTGCCTGCATAGCGGCACGCAGCGCGGCCAGACGCTCGGGAACCGTGTTCATACTCATAACAAAAGCCCTCTTTCTGTCATTTGCCGGAAAAACGTCCGGCGGCGATGGTTTGCTGCTGCTATTGTATCATTCTGCGGGGAAGAATGCAATGCGGGGGCAAAACTCCCCCCAAAACGCCGTCAATTTGCAAAAAAAGTTACAATTTTTTCTTGAAAAAGGCCGGTTTTCCATTGACAGCCTTGTTATAATAGAGGTGTAGTATTTTTGGGTCAGCACTCTGCGGCCCTTTGCGCTAACAATTGCGAATATTGCGATAAAAAGAAAGAGGCATTTGGAACATGACTAAAATCGATATCTTCTCCGGCTTCCTTGGCGCCGGCAAAACCACTCTGATCAAAAAGCTGATCACCGAGGCCTTTGCAGGCCAGCAGGTGGTGCTGATCGAGAACGAGTTCGGCGAGATCGGCATTGACGGCGGTTTCCTGAAGGAAAGCGGCATTCAGATCAACGAGCTGAACGCAGGCTGCATCTGCTGCTCTCTGGTGGGCGATTTCCGCACCGCTCTGCAGCAGGTGGTGGAGCAGTACCACCCCGACCGCATCGTTATCGAGCCCTCGGGCGTTGGCAAGCTGAGTGATGTGACCCGCGCCGTGGAGGGCGTGGCTGAGCATCTGGACGTGCAGCTGAACAGCTTTGTCACCGTGGCCGATGTGAACAAGGTCAAGATGTATATGAAGAACTTCGGCGAGTTCTACGATGACCAGATCAGCCACGCAAGCTGCATCCTGCTCAGCCGCACCCAGACCGCCAGCGAGGAAAAGATCGCCGCTGCCGTGGCAATGCTGCGGGAAAAGAACCCCACCGCCACTATCGTGACCACCGCATGGGATCACCTGACCGGTGAGCAGATCCTGAAGGCCATGTCCACCAAGGACGACTTCAAGGCCGAGCTGATCGCCATGGCTGCCAAGGCAAACGAAGAGCACGCCCACGAGGACGAGGAAGAAGAGCACGAGCATCATCATCACGACCATGACGAGCACGATCATGATGACCATTGCTGCTGCGGTCACCACCACGATCATGACGATGATGACGACGAGCACGAGCATGAGCATCACCATGACCATGACGAGCATGACCACGACCACGAGGAGCACGAGCATCACCACGACCATGACGGTCATTGCTGCTGCGGCCATCATCATCACGACCACCACGCCGATGAAGTGTTCACCAGCTGGGGCGTGGAGACGGCCCGCAAGTTCACCAAGGCCGAGGTGGAGCACGCCCTCACCGAGCTGGATACCGGCAATTACGGCATGATCCTGCGCAGCAAGGGCATCGTGGACGGCGGCGCAGACGGCTGGCTGGAGTTCGACTATGTGCCCGGCGAGTGGGAAGTGCGCAGCCGCAGCGCAGACGTGGGCGGCAAGCTGGTGGTCATCGGCTCCAAGCTGAACGAGACCGCCATCGCCCAGCTGTTCGGCTGCTGAGAACCCCATTATTGAGAGAAGGAGCAACCATTTATTATGGCAAAAGAGATCCCGGTCTACCTGTTTGTGGGCTTTCTGGAAAGCGGCAAGACCAAGTTTATTCAGGAGACCTTTGAAGACCCCAATTTCGACTCCGGCGACAAGACCCTGCTGCTGATCTGCGAGGAGGGCGAAGAGGAGTACAACGAGAAAAAGTTCGCCTTCCCCGGCGTGACCGTGAAGGTGCTGGAGGATAAGTCTGAACTGAACCCCCAGAACCTTGCAAAGCTGGGCAAGGAAGCGGACGCAGGCCGCGTGGTCATCGAGTACAACGGCATGTGGCTGCTGCAGGATTTAGCGGATGCCCTGCCCGAGAACTGGCTGGTGTACCAGTGCATCGCCACTGCCGACGGCACCACCGCCCTGACCTACGCCCGCGATAACTCCATGCGCAGTCTGATGCTGGACAAGATCGCCCGCAGCGAGCTGATCGTATTCAACCGCGCCGAAGCCGTGAACAACGATGACGCCCGGCAGGAGCTGCACAAGCTGGTGCGGCAGGCCTCCCGCAAGTGCGATATCGCCTACGAGTTCAAGGACGGCAGCGTAGCCTACGATGATATCCCCGACCCGCTGCCCTTTGATATCAACGCCGACCCCATCGACATCCCGGATGACGATTTCGGCATCTGGTACATGGACTGTCAGGACGAGCCCCAGAAGTACACCGGCAAGACGGTGCGCTTTCTGGCACAGGTCTGCCAGACCAACCGTGCTGGCAAAAACAGCTTTGTGCCCGGCCGCTTTGCCATGACCTGCTGCGTGCAGGACATCCAGTTTGTGGGCTTCCCCTGCAGCTACGATGGCTACAAGGCGCTGGAGCAGCGCGCTTGGGTGCGTGTGACCGCCAAGGTGGGGTACAAATTCCACAACATCTACCGGGGCAAAGGCCCGGTGCTGACCGCCGTGTCGGTAGAGCCCGCCGAAAAGCCCCTGGAAGAGGTCGTAACGTTCTCTTAACATTTCTGTATTACAAGGAGGTTCTGGTATGAAAACTCTGTTCCGTATTCTTGGCACGGCTGCTGCCGTGGCCGTCACCGGTGCTGCCATCGTGGTGCTGGACAAGATCCTGAACCAGAAAGACCCGCTCCATGTGGAGGAGGTCGAGTTCCCGGAGGACGCCGAAAAGGACGCCGAGGAGGCCGAAAAGACCGCCGAAGCCTACGCGGAAGCCGAGGCCAAGGAAGAGGCAAAGGCTGCCGATGCCGCCGCAGAAGCTGCCGAGGAAGCCGCACCGGAAGCTCCCGCCCCTGCTGAGAACGCACCCCAGACCCAGCCGGAGACCGCCGAAGAGCGCCCTGTGTACGACCCCGAAGCCCCGAACGCCAATCCCGTAGAGGCCGGCCCCGCTGTTGCCCCCAAGGATGAGAACGGCAAGATCGACGTCACTAAGATCGCCGATGCCAACGATTTCGGCGACTGGGAAGAGCAGGGCTGCAAGGGCTGAGAAAACAGCATGATCCCCGCATAGACGCGGATATCAGCTCCCCCGAAAGGGGGAGCTTTTTTGTGCTTGCAAAATGCCGCGCAGTTCACTATACTGGAAGAAAAAACACCGATGGAGGGGCAGCACCATGGCATACACCGATGATTGGGAAAGCTTGATGAACGGCGTGTTCGGCGCGGGCGGCAAACTGAAGTTCGGCGGTGCACAGCCGCAGCCGGAAAAGACGCAGCCCGAAAAACCGGCGGGCAGCGGCCTGCCGGACCTGAACGCGGCGCTGCTGGAACAGCAAAAGCAGCTGGACGAATTGCTGAAACAGCAGAATGCCCGGCTGAAAGCGCAGGATGCAGGGGTGCAGACGGCGCTGGAGGACAGCCGCCAGATGCTGCGGGACATGGAAGCGGACGGTCTGCTGGCCAAGGGTACGGCAGACACAAAGCCGGAGCAGCTGGGCAGCTTTGAAGGCCTTGCCGCCGAGGTAAAAAAGACCGTCCTCGGGCAGGATGCCTTTGTAGACAGCGTGGTGCGGGCCATGCGCCGCCCCTTTGTGCTGGGCACCGAGGGCGCAGCCGCCCGCAATGTGATCCTGCTGTGGGGTGCACCGGGCACGGGGCGGCACTTTGCACTGGCCGAGACCGCCCGCATCATGGCGGCGCGGGGGCTTTTGCAGAGCGACCGGATGGCAGTGATAGACCTTGCACTCTACCCCGACCCCGGCACGGAAAAGCTGTTTTTGCAGGACCTATACGCCGCCCTGCACGCTCCGGGCGAGATCGTGGTGTTCGAGCATTACGAGAGCTGCCACCCCGGCTTTTTGCGCATCCTCTCCGACCTTGCGGTCAAGGGCAGTGCGCCCCTGTCCAGCCGGTATCTGGTGAACAAAGAGGGCATTCTGGTGGAAGCCGGTACAGCGCTTGCCCCCGGCGCAGTGAGCCGCATCGACCCCTGCGGCAAGTACCTGATCTTCTTCTCCCGCAAGGGACGGGAGGCGCTGGCAGATAAGTTTGGCGCGTCCTTTGTGGCGGCGGTAGGGGATGTGTGCCAGACCGCTCCCTTTACCCCGGAAGCATTGGCTGCGCTGGCGGCGCAGCAGCTGAACGCGCTGGCGCAGCGGGTGCACAGCCGTCTGGGGCTGACCCTCGCCGCCGGGGCAGAGGTGCGGGACTATGTGGCGGCGCAGTGCTCCAAGGAAAAGGGCGCAGAGGGGCTGGCAGACTGCTGCGAGCGGATCTTCCGGGCTCTGAGCGAGTACTGCTTACAGACCGATGCAAAACTGTCCGGCACGGTGGCGTTGACCGCCGCGCCCGAGGGGCTGCAATTTGCGCTGAACGGTGCCGCCCCGGCAGACCTGTTCAGCCTGCTTCCGGCGGCCTACACCGGCGCGGTGGAGCAGATCCGCGCCGAGCTGGATGCGCTGGTGGGGCTTGCCCCGGTCAAGGAGTATGTGTTCGGTCTGGCAGACAATTTACAGGTGCAGCAGCGCCGCGCAGCGGCGGGCTTCAAGACCGCAAGCCTGTCCATGCACATGATCTTTACCGGCAACCCCGGCACCGGCAAGACCACCATTGCCCGGCTGGTGGCAAAGTACCTCAAGGCCATCGGTGCACTCAAGGGCGGGCAGCTGGTGGAGGTGACCCGCGCCGACCTTGTAGGGCGCTACACCGGCCACACTGCCCCGCTGACCAACAGCGTCATCGAGAGTGCACTGGGGGGCGTTTTGTTCATTGACGAGGCGTACAGCCTGTACCGCGGCCAGCAGGACAGCTTTGGGTTGGAAGCCATCGACACCCTTGTAAAGGGCATGGAGGATCACCGGGACGAGCTGGTGGTCATCCTTGCGGGCTACACCAAGGAGATGGAGGTGTTCCTCACCGCCAACAGCGGCCTTGCCAGCCGTTTCCCCAACAAGATCGAGTTCCCGGACTACACCGCAGACGAGCTGCTGGACATCACCACCGTGCTGGCAAAGGGCAAGGGCTACCGTCTTGCCGAGAGCTGCACCTTCCCGCTGCTGGGCTACTATAAGCGCCGTCAGGCGCTGGACAGCCGCACCGCCGGCAATGGCCGTCTGGCGCGCAACACGCTGGAAAAGGCCATTTTCAATCAGAGCCGCCGCCTCATCGCCGAGCCCGCCGCTCCCCTTGACCTCATCCAGCCCAGCGATCTGGAATTTGAGGAATAAGGAAAAATTGATAGGAAAAAGGGTTCCAGAAACGCCCGCAGGCGTTTCTGGAACCCTTTCTGTTTATTCATGCTGCTCCGCAAGGCTCTGCACCATCTCGTGCAGCTGGGCGCGGACGGCGGCGGGGGCGGTGACCTCTACCTTGCCGCCAAAGCCGCACACCCAGCCGAAAAACTGCTGGCTGACACAGATGGGCACGTCAAAGTGGAAGTGCTCCGCGTCCTCCGGGCAGAACACCGGTTCCCGGCCAAAGCGCTCCCGCATGACCGGCTCAAGGTCGGCAGCGCATCGCAGGGTGACCCGGTACTCGGTGCCGCCGAACATATTGAAGTGCTTGCGCAGGTAGGCGGGCAGGTCGAAGGTGCGGAAGAACTCTTTGCCCCGGCGCGGCTCGTCCAGCACCAGCACCCCGGCCATCCGGTCCACCCGGTAGTGGCGCACCGGGGGTGCTTTTTCGTCCTGATAGGCGATCAGGTAATAGCAGCCGTTTTCCCATGCCAGCTGCCACGGGCTTACGGTGCGCACGGCGCTGCTGCCCTTGTAGCGGAACTGCACCAGACACCCCCGGTTGATGGCGGTATGTAGCGCGTCGATGCTGTACAAAAGGGTCTGGCTGTCGGTCTTGGGGCGTCCGTCCACATACACCTGACGCTGCAATTGGGTGCCCTCGTAGTCGGAGCAGAGGGCTTCCAGCTTGTGGATGATGCGCTTGCTGGTGCGCGCCGAGATGACGCTGCTGGACTGTACCGCATCCACCAGCAGCTTCAGCTCCGAAAGCTCGAATGCACGGCTGGCCATCCAGTACCCGCCGCCGCGCCCCCGTTGCAGCTGGATGTCGTAGCCCAGACTGCGCAGGGTGTCGATGTCGCTGTAAATGCTCTTGCGCTCGGCCAGAATGCCCTGATTTTCCAGCAGCTGCACCAGCTGGGGCACGTTCAGGCGGTGGTTCTCGTCGGTGCGCTGCTCAAGGATGCGCAGCAGTGTTACCAGCTTGGATTTCTGTCCTTCCTGCTTGGGCATGGGGCAATACCTCCGTTACGGTTTATTCCGGCAGCTTTTTGTCAAAGGCGGCGCGGCGCTGGGTGGAAAGGCGGAACATCTGTTCCAGCTTGTCCCGGTCGTCCGCTACAAGGGCGGCGCGCATCTCCTGCAAAGCGGAATCGAACTGGTCGATCTCGCTGATCAGGTTCTGCTTGTTCCACAAAAACAGCTCTGCCCACATTTTGTCGTTGATGCGTGCAATGCGGGTCAGGTCGCGGAAGGAGTCGCCGGTGTATTCGCACAGCGAGGAGTTGTCGTTGGCGCACATCAGGCTTACGGCAATGGCGTGGCACAGCTGGCTGACATAGCCGATCATCCGGTCGTGCTCCTGCACGGTCAGGGTGCAGATATGCTTGAAGCCCAGCACCTCGGCAAGCTCCTTTGCCCACTGGATGCCCGCCGGGGTGTTCTTTTCGGTGGGGGTGATAATGAAGTTTGCCGGGGCAAAATTCACCTCGGCGGCGTGCTCCACGCTGGAAGTTTCGCGGCCTGCCATGGGGTGGCTGGCAATGAACTCCACCCCTGTCGGGCACAGTGCCTGCACCGGCTCCACAAGGCCGGTCTTGACGCCGGAAACATCCGTAAAGATACACCCGGGCTTGAGCAGATGGCCGTAGGTGCCAAACCAGTCCAGCAGCGCGGTGGGGTACAGGCCAAAGATGATATGGTCGGCCTGCCGGACAAGATCCTCAAAATCGTGGGTCTTGCCGCCGACGATATAGCCGTGCTCCAGCGCGTACTGCAAATGTCCCTCGCTGCGGTTGATGCCGTCCACATGGAAGCCGGCGCGGGTCAGCTCCAGCGCGTACTTGCCGCCCAGCAGACCCAGACCCACTACGAGATAACGTTTTGTTTTATCAAGCATCTTCTACCTCCACGCCAAGCGGCGCTGCATCTGCAAAAAAGCCGGGCCAGCTCTTCTGGATGGCTTCGGCATCGTCCACGGTCAGGGGCAGCCCGGCGGCGCCTGCCAGCACCGCAAGGCTCATGACCACCCGGTGGTCGTTGTGGCCGTGCAGGGGCGCGGCGGGAGCGTGCAGACGCTCCGCACAGCCGTGCACCGTGATGGTGCCGCCGTCGCTTTCCAGTACGCCGCCGCAGGCGCGCAGCTCGGCTTCCATGGCCGCGATGCGGTCGCTCTCCTTCAGGCGCAGCCGCTGGGCGTTGCGGATGACGGTGGTGCCCTTGCACAGCAGCCCCAGCACCATCAGCACGGGGCCAAGGTCGGGGCAGTCCGCAAGGTCGATATCCACCCCGTGCAGGGGTGCTTTTGCAAAGGTGACGCTGTCGCCCGTGCGGGTGAACACCGCGCCGCACCGGCGCAGAATGTCCAGAATGGCAGCATCGCCCTGCAAGGTGTCCGGCGCAAGGCCGGTGATGGTCACCCCGCCGCACACTGCGCCCAGCACCGCCGGGAACGCGGCCTGACTGTAATCGCCCTCCACGTTGTAGTCGCAGGGGTGGTACTGCTGCCCGCCGGGCAGCAGCAGGGTGGTTTCGTCCAGCCAGCGGCTGTGCACCCCAAAGGTGGCCTGCACGGCGCGGGTCATGTCGATGTAGCTGCGGCTTTCCACCGGGGGAATAAGGTGCAGCTGGCTGTCCCCGGGCAGCAGCGGCAGCGCGAACAGCAGCCCGCTGATGAACTGGCTGGACACGTTGCCCGCCAGCCGGTAGTCTCCGGGGGTCAGCGCACCTTCCACGTTCAGCCCGGCGGGGGACTGCTCAAACCGTAGATTCTGCTCACGATATAACGCTTCGTATACGGATTGCGGGCGCTCCATCAGCCGTCCGCGTCCGGTAAAGGTGACCGGCTGGCCGGTCAGGCTGGCGATGGGGATCAAAAACCGCAGGGTGCTGCCGCTTTCGCAGCAGTCCACCGGGGCGGTCAGGGACAGAAAATGCCCAAACCCCTGCACAATGGCATCGTCCGCGCCGGTGTCCACGGCGGCGCACAGCTGTGCGGCAGCGGACAGGGTGGCAGAGATGTCCTTGCTGAATTCCAGATGGGTGATGTGAGAGCGCCCCACAGCCAGCGCGGCGCACAGCACGGCGCGGTGCGCCATGCTTTTGCTGGGCGGCGCGGCGATCACGCCCCCGATGCCGCCGGGGGAAGGTCTGATGGTTACAAGCATAGCGGTGTTATCCTTTTGCAATTTTCCCCGGGCAGCGCTTCAGGCGTCCCCTTGGGGGAGCTGGCGCGCCAGCGCCTGAGGGGGTAAACGGTTTACATCTCCCGGCCGATGGCCCAAGCCACCTGACGGCACTTTGCCATAGCCTGTGCAAAGGCGTCCGGGGTCAGGCACTGTGCGCCGTCGCTCCATGCGTGCTGGGGGTCGTAGTGCACCTCTACCTCCAGACCGTCCGCACCGGCGGCTACGGCGGCGATCATCATCGGCTCTACCAGATTGGCCTTGCCGGTGGCGTGGCTGGGGTCTACCACGATGGGCAGATGGGTCTTTTCGTGGATGATGGGCACAGCGGAAAGATCCAGCGTATTGCGGGTGTACTTTTCAAAGGTGCGGATGCCGCGCTCGCAGAAGATGACCTGCTCGTTGCCGCCTGCCATGATGTACTCGGCGCTCATGATCCACTCCTCGATGGTGTTGCACAGACCGCGCTTGAGCAGCACGGGCTTGTGCATCTTGCCTACGGCCTTGAGCAGCTGGAAGTTCTGCATATTGCGTGCGCCGATCTGCACCACGTCCACATACTCCTCAAACTCCGGGATGCGGTCCTCGCTCATCAGCTCGGAGACGATGGGCAGGCCGGTGGCTTCGCGGGCCTTTACCATGTCTAAGATGCCCTCGGTCTCCAGACCCTGAAAGGCGTAGGGAGAGGTGCGGGGCTTGTAGGCACCGCCGCGGAACAGCGCCGCGCCGCCCGCCTTGACCCCCTGCGCGATGCGCAGAGCCTGCTCGGCGTTTTCGATGCTGCACGGGCCCGCCATGACGGCGATCTTTTCCTTGCTGCCGATCTTCACGCCGCCGCAGTCGATGACCGAGTCTGCGGGGTGGAACAGGCGGTTTGCGCGCTTATAGGGCGCAGACACGCGGGTAACGTTGTCGATCCACGGGTTTGCCAGCACGTCCCGCTCGTCGATCTTGGTGGTGTCGCCTACCAGACCGAACACGTTGTAGTCCTTGCCGGTGATCAGGGTCACGTCCAGACCCTGCTTTTCGAATTTATCAACGATCTTTTCCAGCTCCTCTTTGGGAGTGCCTTTTTTGGTGGAGATGATCATGGGAGGTCGTTCCTTTCCTGTTTGTTTTACATCACGATATGCGCCTTAGTGGAGCCGTCGGTGCGCAGCAGCTGCGCCAGCCAGATGCAGGCGTGCAGGTAGCCCTGCGGGCCTTCGCCGATAAAATGTCCCTGACAGCCAAAGGACACCACGTCCGTTTTGCGGAAGGGCTCGCGCTCGTCCGGGGCGTCCAGCATCACTTCTACGGCGGGCACGCTGCACAGCCGCAGCGCGTCCAGAATGGCTACACTGTAATGGGCGTAGCCGCCCGGGTTCAGCACGATGCCGTCTACCCGCCCGGGGGCAGACTGGATCTCGTCGATGAGGTCGCCCTCGTGGTTGGACTGGCAGATATCCGTTTCAATGCCAAGCTGGTCGCAGCCCGCCTGCACATAGTCCATCAGGCCGGTGTAGTCCACCTCGCCCGGCACGCCGGGCTCAGACCAGCGCGCCAGATTGATGTTTGGCCCGTTAAGAATCAAAAATTTCATCCAGTGCCTCCTGTGCAGCTGCCAGCGCCTCGGCCAGCGTGCCGGTGTTAGAAATCACCGCATCTGCGGCGGCAAGGTACAGCGGGCGGCGCTGGGCTTCCATGGTGCGCAGCGCCTCGGCGCTGGAAGAAAGCGGGCGGTTGCCGCCCACAGCCAGCGCTTCCACCGGCCGGTCGATGAACAGCACCACGCCGTTCTGGCGCAGGGCGCGGACATTCTCTGCCCGCTTCACCGCGCCGCCGCCGCAGGAGAGTACAAGCCCCTTTTCCTTGCCGAAACGGGCGATCTGCGCGGCTTCCTTTGCCCGGAAGCCCTCTTCGCCCTCGGCGGCAAAGAGATCCGGGATGCTGCGCCCGTCTGCCTTGACGATCTCCTCGTCCAGATCCACAAGGGGTCTGCCCAGCTGCTTTGCCAGCAGGCGGCCAAGGGTGGATTTGCCGCAGGAGGGCATCCCCACAAGGGCGATGTTCAGCGTCTCGCGGCGCAGCGCAGCGGTAATGCGCCGCACCTCGCCCGGGGCGTCCTCGAACTTGCGGCCAAGGAAGTATTCGGCGGCATACACCGCCTGTGCCACCAGCATCTCCAGCCCGCCTACGGCCACCGGCACACCGGCGTCCTCGGCGCGGAGAATGAGTTCGGTCTTGTTGGGGTTATAGACCACGTCCACCACGGCTTCCAGCCCGGGCATGGCGGCGACGTCCAGACTGCACACGCCCACATTGGGGTACATCCCGGCGGGGGTGGTGTTGAACACCACCTGTGCACCGCTGCGCACGGCTTCGGCGTAGCTCAGCTCGCCCTTTTCCGGGTCGGGGGTGCGGCTGACCGTCAGCACCTTGGCAGCGCCCTTATCCAGCGCCACCGCGCGGGTGGTGTTGTGGGTACCCCCGGTGCCCAAGATGAGCACGGTCTTGCCCGCAAGCTCCACGCCGTGGGCTTCGCACAGGTGGGCAAAGCCCAGATAATCGGTGTTGTAGCCGTAGAGCAGGCCGTTTTTATTCACCACCGTGTTCACCGCGCCGATGGCGCGGGCTCGGGGGTCGATGAAGGAGCAGTACTCCATCACCAGCTTTTTGTAGGGGATGGTCACGTTAATGGCCTTGAACTGCCGCCGCTGCAAAAAGGCGCGGGCGTCTGCCTCGGTGGGCAGGGGGCACAGCTCGTAGCTGTACCCGCAGAGCAGCTCATGGATCGTCTTGGAGTAGGAGTGTCCCAGCTTGCCGCCGATCAGTCCGTATTCCATCTCAGCCCTCCTTCCGGTAGCCGGTGGGGTCGGTCATCCACCGGGCACCGTACCGGGCGGTGAGCAGATCGCCCACCGCAAGGGCGGCGGCGCAGGTCTGCACAATGGCGGCCCGGGGCACGATGCAGGGGTCGTGCCGCCCCTGAATGGATAGTTGTGCGTCCTTTTTGGCGATGTAGTCCACCGTGTCCTGCTGCTTGTAGATGCTGGGGGTGGGCTTGACGGCGGTGCGGAACACCACCGGCATTCCGTTGGCGATGCCGCCATTGATGCCGGCATTGTGGTTGGTGGCGGTGACCACCGCGCCCTCTGCCGTCATGCGGAAGGCGTCGTTCGCTTCCGAGCCACGCAGCCCGGCAAAGCCGAAGCCGGTGCCGAACTCGATGCCCTTGACCGCCGGGATGGAAAAGGCCAAGTGGGCAATCTCGCTTTCCACGCTGTCAAAGTAGGGCTCGCCGATGCCGGCGGGCAGGCCGAGGATGGCTGTTTCCAGCACGCCGCCTACGCTGTCGCCCTCGGCACCTGCGGCGCGGATGGCAGTTTTCATGGGCTCTTCCACGGCGGCGTCCAGCACCGCAAAGCCCTCGGTCTTACTGGCAAGCGTCTCCGCCTGTGCCGCAAGGGCGGCGGGGTCGTCCAGTGCAAAGGGCGTATCGGCAATATCTGCGCACCGGGCGATGTGGGTGGTGATATCAATGCCTGCCCGCTGCAAGGCGGCAAGCACGATGCTGCCGCCCGCTACGAGGGCGGCAGTCACCCGGCCGGAAAAATGCCCGCCGCCCCGGGCGTCCTGAAAGCCGTGGTACTTGGCATAGGCGGTAAAATCCGCGTGGCCGGGACGCAGAAGGTCGGCAGTCTTGGCGTAGTCGCCGCTGCGGGTGTTCTGGTTTTCGATCATCAGGGCGATGGCGGTGCCGGTGGTGTGGCCGTTCACCACACCGGACAGCAGCTGCACCGCGTCCGCTTCCACCCGGGGGGTGGAAAGGCCGTCGCCCCGGGCACGGCGCTTATCCATGCAGGCGGCGAGAAAGCTCTCGTCCACCGGCACACCGGCGGCCATGCCGTCCAGCACTGCGCCCACGGCGCGGCCGTGGCTCTCGCCGAAGATGGTCAGCGAAAGGTCGCTGCCAAAGGTATTTTTCATGGGTCAGTCCTCCATGCCCAGCAGCGGGCGCAGCCCCTCCACAGGGATGGTCTCGGCGCGCCAGCAGCCAAGGCCGGGCACTTTGATGATGGTGATCTGCCCGCCCTGCGCTTTTTTGTCGTGCAGCATCTCAGCCAGCACCTTTTCCTTATCGTAGGCGGTGCGGGTGGGCAACCCTAAGCGGCGGTACACGCCGCGCACCCGCTTTTGCAGCGCCTTGGATTCGATCATGGGCAGCATTCCCAGCGCCACGCACTCGCCGTGGAACAGGCCGGTGGTGCGGCGTCCCTTGATGCCCTTTACGGCTTCGATGCCGTGGCCGATGGTGTGGCCGAAGTTCAGCGCCTTGCGCATACCCTGCTCGGTCTCGTCCTGCTCCACGATGCTCTTTTTAAAGCGCAGGCTGCGGCAGATGATCTCGCCGATGCGGTCGTCCACGTCCTCCTTTTCAAAGATGGAGAACAGCTCCGGGTCGGCCAGAAGCCCGGCCTTGACGGCCTCGGCCAGACCGTTGATGAAGTGGCGGCGGGGCAGGGTGGACAGGGTGTCCGGGTCCACGATGACCAGCTTGGGCTGCCAGAAAGCACCTACGATGTTTTTGGTATCGCCAAGATCCACGGCGGTCTTGCCGCCGATGGAGGAATCGATCATGGAAAGGGTGGTGGTGGGGCAGTTGATAAAATCAATGCCGCGCATATAGATGGAAGCGGCAAACCCGGCAAGGTCGCCCACCACGCCGCCGCCCACGGCCACCACAAGGTCGCCGCGCCCCATGCCGAAGTCCAGCATCTGCCGCAGCACAGTTTCCAGAATTTTAAAGCTCTTGCTGGCTTCGCCCTGCGGCACGGTGATGATGGTGGCGTCCTTGCACTGGTCGGCTACCATCTGTGCGTACTGTGCGGGCACACCGCTGTCGGTGACCACCGCCACCCGGCGGTCCAGCCGGGCGAACTGGTACAGGTTTTCCAGCGAGCCGCGCTTAACGATGATGTCGTAGCTGCGCTCGCCCAGATTCATGGTCAGCTTGGTTCCGATAAAATCACTCATTTTGTATACACTCCTAACAGCCGCACCGTCCGGCAGGTGCGGTCAAGCTCGCGCAGCAGCGCGGCGGTCTCGCCGGCGGCGGCATCGCCCACCAGCTCTACGTAAAAATAATATTCAAAGGGGACGTGCGGCATGGGGCGGCTCTTGATGGACTCCATATTGAAGCCGCTGGCACCGATGACCTGAATCACCTCGGCCAGTTTGCCGGGCTTGTTGTCCACCGTGAACAGCAGCGAGAACCGGTTGCCCGCCGTGGGCTTTTCGCGGCTGAGCACGATGAACCGGGTGGTGTTGTCGCCGTCGGTGTTGATGTTGGGCACCAGAATTTCCAGCCCGTACAGGGCGGCAGTCTCGGCGCTGGCAATGGCGGCCTTTGTCGCATCGCCGCTTTCTGCCACGAACTTTGCGGCCATAGCGGTGTTGGCCATGGCGGTGGCGGGCAGACGGAACTGCTTTAAAAAGGTCTCGCTCTGGGCAATGGCCTGCTGGTGGCTGTACACCGTGCGCAGCTGGGAAAGCTGGGTGCCCGGCAGCACCAGAAGATTCTGGGAGATGGGCAGGTCGTACACATCCACCACCCACAGCTCCGGGTGGTTATAACACAGGTCCAGCACGGCGGAAACATCCCCGGCGTGGCTGTTTTCAAAGGGTACTACGCCGTGAGCGGCTTCGCCCGCGGCAACGGCCTCGAATACCTCGTCCCATGTGGAATAGCTCACGGCTTCGGCGTGGGGGAACAGCGCCTTGAGGGCGATGTGGGCAAATGCCCCCTCCACCCCCTGATAGGCGGCGCGATTACGTCCCAGCACAGCGGCTTCGTATTGCTTGGCGACATCCATCATGTGCTGGACATGGTCTTTATAGTAAGGGCGCAGCGCGGGCTGCTGAATGCGGGCTGCGGCCTTTTCCAGCACGGCGGCCTCCCGGGCGGCATCGTAGATGGGCAGGCCGTGCGCCCGCTTATATTCGGCCACCTGTAAAACAGCAGCCATCCGGCGCTCGAACAGCGCAGCCAGCTGCGCATCCACCGTGTCGATCTCGGCACGGGCTTGTTCCAGTGCGTCCATGGGGTCACATCCTTTTTGGTCGGTTTTTGCGGGGATACCTAGTAAGTATACCATAACCGGGACAGGGAAACAACAAACCGCTCTTTATTTGACAGTGGAGAAAATTTCAAATCAGCCATAGGTAAAAAGACGAAAATAGAAAACAGAAACGCACCCACAGTCCGTTTTTGTGCCCTGAAAAGCAGGGAAAACGAACGGTGGGTGCGTTAAGGGGTTACCCCTTCCGTCATCGCTGCGCGATGCCACCTTCCCCAAGGGGACGGCTTTTGCGCTGCCGGAAAGTTTGCCGCCACTGCTGAAGGCGTCCCCTTGGGGGAGCTGGCGCCGCAGGCGACTGAGGGGGTAACTATTTATTCTTCAAAATATCCTCCCAGCTGCGGGCTTTGCCGTAGTAGCGCCCGTAGGGGTTATCAAGGTCTGCGGCACGGGGACTGGGCGGCGCGGGCGGCTGGGGCTTGGGAGTGCGGTCAAAGGTGATGTGCACGGCAGCGCCGCCGGTTTTGATGCGGAAGCGCATCTTTAGTGCCCCTCCCCGGCGGTGGAAACCGCCCCGGCGGTCAGGCTTGCCCAAAGGGGCTCGCTGTTTTCCAGCAGGGAAGCGGATTCCTTCAGCCATGCGCCCCGGATGCCGATATAGTAATCTGCCAGCAGCTGCTGGCTGTCGCCGCTGGCGCTCTGCACCGCGTCCGAGGTGTAGCTGCCCAGCTCCATCCCGGTCAGCACCGGGCAGTCCGTCCAGCGGTAGACCATGTTCCACCAGTCGCTGTCGGCGTCGGACTTGGGCAGGTGGCCGTCCAGATACCGCAACGTGCCGGTGGTCTGCTGGAAGCCAGCGGGGTCATACAGGATAAAGATGGAGCTGAGGGAGCTTTGGATATCGGTGGAAAGCTTGGTGGTGCCCGCCATATCCAGATAAGCGTCCGAGTCCTCACTGTTGAAAGCCATGGTGTATTGGTTCAGCTTCACCACCACCTTGCCGTCTCCGTTGCAGTCCTCGCCGTAGGCGGCAAGCTGCTGTTGCAGGGCGGTGACGGTGGCTTCGGGCAGGTAGTAGGGGCTGACCACCGCAATGTTGTAATCCGGGTGGGTGGTCAGGAAATACTGCCCGATAAAGCAGTACGCCACGAACGCACCCGCAATGCCGAAGATGAGCACCCATTTCAGGTTGTAGTCCCACCAGTTTGCCCAGCGCTCCTTGCGGCTGTACTGCCGCTGTTTGCGGGGCTTGAGGTCCTTGGGGTCGATGTCGCGTTCGTAACGGTAGCTTGCCATGGGACGGTGTCCTCCAGAATGTTTATTTCAGCTTGGCCAGAATGGTCTGGCGCACGGCTTCCGGCAGCTGCTTCTGCTCAGCCTTGCTCATGCCGGCGGTGTGGATGGGCGGCAGGATGCAGATGTGCACCCGGCCCGGGTGGCAGCGGTTGCCGTTGTTCTCAAACAGGGCACGGGCACCGGTTATGGCCACCGGAACCACCGGGGCACCGGTCTTGACCGCAATGCGGAATGCGCCGTTCTTGAACTCGCCGACACCGCCCTCTTCGCCCTTGTAGCGGGTGCCCTCCGGGAAGATGACGAAGCTTTTGCCGCTTTCCACAATGGCGGTGGCATCGTTCAGGGCGCGGACGGAAGCCCGCAGATCGTCGCGCTGGACAAATACGCAGCCCAGCAGCTTCATCCAGCGGTTCAGAAGCGGGATCTTTTCCAGCTCTTCCTTGGCAAGGATGCCGTGGGGCTTATCCAGACTGGCCAGCAAAAGCGGGATGTCGTAGTAGCTGCGGTGGTTGCCCACAAACACGCAGGGGGTGTCCTTGGGGATATTCTCAAGGCCCTCCACGCTCAGGGAAACGCCGGTCACCTTTAAAATGCCCCGGCTCCAGTGCGGGATATGTTTGTTGACGAGCTCTTCCACCAGCTGCGTGTCGCCTGCAGCCAGAGCGCGTTCCGCCCGGCGCAGCACGCCATAATGGACGATCATATAACCAAATAAGTAAATAAACATCGCAATCGTGCGAAAAATACTCATTGTGTTTTCCTCCCTTCGGCAAAATATGCCATTGTCATTGTATCACACTTTTTGTAAAAAGGGGAGAAATAACACTTTTTTTACAAATCGGAGGATCTGCGGTCTTGCAAAATTGACAAAATGCGGGTATATTTATAGTTGTAAAGCCAGCACAATGGCACTTTCTGCACGAAATGCTTTCTGCCGGCCTAATGGATGAAGAGAGAGGTACCATACGAACATGGGTTTATTTCCTTCCGCAAATGACTTCAAGGCCGGTAAGGGCGTTGAAAAGGATGCTCCCCGCAAGACCGGCATAGGCCGCTTTTTTGAGCTTGTGGGCCGTGATATGAACGGCATGTTCCTTGCAAACCTGCTGGCCTGCATCGGCTTTCTGCCGGTGATCTGTCTGGTGTACATCGGCTTTCTGGCAAACAGCCTGCCGGTCATGCTGGCACAGCTGGCCGCTGGTGCATTCTTTTATTTTGTTATCTGCACCACCCTCTCCCGGAAGATGTCTTATAAAGGAATGTATAACATCGGCCCGCGCCAGCTGACCAGCGCCTTTTTCATCGCTTTCGCGGCTTGGTCCTTCATCGGCTACAAACGAAAGTGGACGCATATTTATTGTTCCTATCAGAATGCCTATCATAAAGCGATGACCCCAAACGCGGTGAACTGGAATTCCATCAAAAAAACGGATGTATACCTCGTTCCGCTCATCTTTTTCCTTCTGGGAATCGTCGCGTTCCTATTCGCCAGAGGCTATCTCTAAAACCATGCCTCTTGCGGTCTGAGCCTGTCGACACCTCCGCCGCAGTTGCGGAAACTTGGAAGCATGGCTCTCGCAAGCATTTTTTCCATCAAAAACCGCCCGATGCTTTTTCCTGCATCGGGCGGTTTTGTTTGCTTTATTGTTCGTAAGTCAGCGTCGGCGCATTCTTGTCCAGCTTCGTGACGTTAATCACATAATCGCGCACAAAGCCATACGTTTTTCCGGATTCCGTGACAACCTCGTACCACGTTTCTTCCTTCACGCCCGCATACTTTGCCAGAATCTGCAGCTTTGTTCCGTTGCCCAGCTGGCGCACAACCGCCGCGTTGG
>OIZB01000783.1_pt1 | contig 21135 bp, 18 predicted proteins | sample 1588401 | NCBI WGS metagenome assembly OIZB01 (sample SAMN03283270) | human gut metagenome | biome: human-associated habitat; material: feces | host: Homo sapiens | place: USA | collected 2013
CGGCCACGTCAGCCCGGAGGCTGCCTCCGGCGGCGTGATCGGTCTGGTGCGGGAGGGGGATCTCATTGAGATCGACATTCCCGGCCGGTCCATCCACCTGTGCGTGGAGGACGCGGAGCTGGCGGAGCGCCGGAAAACCTGGGCCTGCCCGGAGCCGAAGATCAAGAGCGGCTATCTGACCCGCTACGCCAAGCTGGTGTCCTCTGCCGACAAGGGCGCTATTCTGCAATGAGGGCGGAACTTATGCACACAGTTGAGGCATTAGACAGCCTGATTTTGTTCCGGCAGAAGCCGGACAGCCTTCTCCGGCGGCTCATGGCGACGGAGGAAGCCGTCCGCGTGGCCGCTCAGGGGGAGCTGGTGGCGCTGGCTGTGGAAAACGGCTGGCAGGGCGACCTGTGGCGCTGCTGCATCGCCCGGGAGCTGGTGTCAAGCGAAAACCCTTTCTCCCTCGCATGGGAGCGGCATTCCGGCGGACAGGACACACTGGAAGCGCTGGCACTGGCAGATATGAAGCTCTTTTTTGAGCTGTTGAACGCGCCGCCGGAGGGCGGGGCGTGGCCGCTGCTGCGGGACTTTCGCCACGAGAGCCGCCGTACCGCGGATTGCGCCTCGTTTCTGGCATTCAGCGGGGAACTGGCCGCCGCCGGTTCCCCGGAGGGGCTGCTGGACCGCGTGACGGCGTTCTACCAGACTCGGGGCGTCGGTCTGCTGGGCATGGGGCAGGTATTCCGGGCCAGAAGGACAGGGAACGGCGCGGAGCTGGTCCCCGTGGAGGACCGTCCCCCGGTGCGTCTGGCGGATCTGGTGGGCTACCGGCAGCAGAAGGATCTGCTGATCCGCAATACGGAAGCCTTTCTGCGGGGGAAGGGCAGCAACAACGTGCTGCTCTACGGTGACGCCGGTACCGGAAAATCCACCAGCATTCAGGCCCTCGTCAACGAGTACGCCGATCAGGGATTGCGGCTCATTGAGCTTTACAAGGAGCAGTATGACCTGATCCCCGACATTCTGCGGCAGGTGAAGGGCCGCAACTACCGCTTCCTCCTGTTTCTGGATGATCTTTCCTTTGAGGAAAACGAGACCTCCTATAAATATCTGAAGGCCGTCATGGAGGGCGGGGCGGAGGCACCGCCGGAAAATGTGCGGATCTGCGCCACCTCCAACCGCCGCCATCTGGTGCGGGAGGTGTGGAGCGACCGCAGCGATGTGGAGCACAACGGCGACATTCACCGCTCCGACACCGTAGAGGAAAAGCTGTCTCTGGCCAGCCGCTTCGGCTTGCAGATCTTCTACCCGGCCCCCACCTTCGAGGAATACCAGCAGATCGTCTCCGCGCTTTCGGAAAAGGCGGGGACGGACCTCTCGCCGGAACAGCTCCGGGCCGCAGCCGCCACCTGGCAGGTCCGCAGCGGCAGCCGTTCCGGACGGACGGCCCGGCAGTTCGTGGACCAGCTGGAGCATTGAACTGATTAGATGTAATTGCGAGGCCCTCTCGGTCCTTATTTCGGTGTATCTGCACGTTTTTGGGGAATGAAACCGGTATAAGCACAAGGGGTATAAAAGAAAAACACGGCATGCTTGCCGTGTTTTTCTTTGCGCTTTTTCATTCTAAGCCGCGCCATTATCAGATAAATTCCGAATTTACGGTGAAATGTGCGTCCATTTCCGCTTGCGCCTGCGCAAGGGCCTCCTCCGGCGTACAGACGCCGAGGACTGCCCGCTGCACATAGGCTGCCAGGATATTCTCCATTTGCAGCTCGCTGAAGTTGTTGTAATAGGCACTTCCGCTCCGGCGCTGGGCGCTGGGAAAGCTGCGGCGGGCCGCAGACAGCCAAGGATACCGCTCCTTGATGTCCCGGTTGCTGTATGCCGAACGGCAGGGTGACAACCCGCCCAGTAAGGTGAACGCCGGTGCGGTCTGGTTGGAATACAGCCAGGACAAAAACGCACAAGCCGTTTCCGGGTGCGCGCAGCTTCGGGTGATTCCCACCACGCCGCCGCCTGACAGGGGCCTGCCGCCTGGTACCGGCGCAAAGCCAAGCTTGCCGGCGATGCTGGACATCTTGGAGTTTAAAATGTGGGAGGCATAGTTGATAAACACCACTGTCATGGCGGCGGAGCCATCCGCAAAGCCTTCCAGCACGTTTTTCCAGATGTCATGCACGGTCCTGTCGGAGCAGGCATACGTTTCCCGGTAGTTTTTCAGGGCTGCCAAGGCTTCCGGGGTGTCGACAGTGATCTGGCCTTTGGCGTTGAACAGCTTTCCGCCCTGCTCAAACAAACGGGGCAGAAATTCACTGGGGCTTACCACCACGTTGCCGATGGCTACCGTCGTACCATACTGCACAGGGGAAGCCGGATTGAGGCTGCGGGTGAAAAAGCCTGCAATTCGATTGTAGTCTTCAAAGCTCTTTGGAACCTCCAGTTCCCGCCGGTAGGCTTCAAAATACATTCGCTTGTAGGTGGGGTCGCAAAACAAATCCCGCCGGTAAAACATAAGCTGTGTGCTGGGATCGTAGGGGACGCAGATGCGCTCTCCGTTGACGGAGGTATAGCTGTCTCCGAACTCCGGCAGCGTCTGCGCCAGCAGACGGTCCCAGTCAAAGGGGATTTGGCGGAGCGGCCGAAACAGCTTTTTAGCAAGCTCGTCCATCCAGGCCACATCCATCCGGATCAGATCATACCGTCCGCTGCCGGAGGATTGGATCACCTCGTAGACATCTCTCAGGGAAGGGAGCACCGTCAGTTCCAGATGAATCCCTGTGCTCTTTTCCAGATGCGGCAGCAGGCGTTTCAACGCTGTGGTGGAAGGGGACGCCATCGTGAGCATCCGCAGGTTTGATTCCGTCAACTGCGGCACCGGTACCTGATTTCGAAAACCATTGTTCTCCATGAAAAGGGTCGGCGGCAGGGGGGACCGCGTTTCCAGACGTGCCAGCAGAGCCTTAACGATCCGGTGCGCCAGACGCTTGTAATCCAGCTCATATGCCAACGCCAACGGATCGGTCACAGCAGACCGGGGGGCAGCAGACACGATCAGCGGCAGCGGCCGACGGCTGGCATAAGCACAGGCCGCCCGGACAGCCGATTCCCGGCGCTGATCCGTGCATACGATGGCATCAAACGGCTCGTCCTCTTCAAAAAGCTCAAAGGCCCGCAGATCCACCTGATGATTTGGGCAATCCAGAACACTTGTCTCATCCGCACAGACCGTCCGGAATCCATTTAGAAACAGCGCGGTATCCGGAAATGCGGCAGGCTCTGTAAAAATACCGATCCGCCGCAGTCCTTTCCGCCGCAGATGCCAGGCGATGTCTGTTCCCATTCGCTCGGGATCGAACGCGGCATACATAACATTTTCGAGTGCACGGCTTTCCCGAGAAAGGAGTACAATTGGAAGCTCCGGGGTCTCTGCCCGATAATACGCCGCGGCATCCAACAGACACGAACGGCTGATGACCGCGCTGACCCGCTCAGCCAGAGCGGCAGCCAGCAGTTCTTTCTCGGCGGTCTCCATAGAGCGGGTGGAATATAGCTGAACTGAATAGCCGTGCCGGATAAACTCGTTCTGGAACACCTCATACATGGCCGCCCAGCGGCGGTCCTCGATGCTCGGCAGAAGCACCGCAATGCTGCGGTCCTGCCCCTGCCGGAGGCTTTGTGCCTTGCTGTTGACCTTGTAGCCCAGCTTCTCCGCAGCCTGCCACACCAGCTGTATCTTCTCCACGCTGACGTTGCCCCGGCCGTTGATAACGTTGGAGACCGTCCCGTGGGAAACACCCGCCTCTCGGGCAATATCCTTGATGGTGGGCATACGTCATCCTCCCCCTATATTTGTGATACATTTATTTTACTATGATTTTACTGCTGCATCAAGTCAATGGACGCAAGAGCGCACTGTGCAATGCGCTGATTGTTGTTCATATTATATATGCACAATAACGAAAACGATGAGAATATGTGCGAAATGCTAAAATAATAATTGACACGTTCCAAAATATTTGGTACGGTATAGATACAGAAGCGCACCGCGTTTTCCTCAAAATCAATATGATGAAAAGGAGCTGTGTCCCATGAAGAAGTTTTTGAGCTTAGCACTGGCGCTGACTATGGCGCTGACTCTGGCCGCATGCGGCGGCAAAACGGATACCCCTCCCGCAGACACGAATGACGGCAGCACCGCAGGACAGACCGGCGGCAAGCTGGTGGTCTATTCCGCACTGAACGAGGACAATACCATCGCCATCGCAGACCAGTTCAAGAAGGATACCGGCATTGAGATCGAGTACATCTCTCTGGGCGGCGGCGATGCCGTGGCCCGTGTGCAGGCAGAGATGGCCAATCCAAAGGCGGACATTCTGGTAGGCGGCTCTGTGGACCTGTATGGCTCGTTGGCCGATGCAGGTGCTTTTGAGGCATATGACTCTCCCAACAATGACAGTCTGGATGCCCGCTTTAACGATCCCAATCATTTCTGGCAGGGCTGGTACATGGGCGTTCTGAGCATCATCATCAACGAGGAGCGTTTTGAGAAGGAATTGGCTCCCAAGGGTGTCAAGATGCCGGAAACCTGGGACGATCTGCTGGATCCCAACTATAAGGACGTGTTCGTGTGGGCCAACCCCACCACGGCCGGCGGCGCTTACATCGCCACTGCCTGCCAGATCTTCCGCTTGGGCGAGGACGCTGCGTGGGATTATCTGAAGGCTCTGGATCAGAACGTACATCATTATTATAAGGGTGCCGGCGATGTCATCAGCCCTGTGGCTACCGGTGAGTTCATTGCCTCCATCGCCTGGGCTCATGATAGCTTCAAGATCCAGCAGCAGGGCTATCCGCTGAAGCTCATCATCCCCAAGCAGACTGCTTATGAGATCGGCGGCTCCGCCATCATTAAGGGTGGCCCCAACACCGAGAACGCCAAGGTGTTCATCGACTGGCTGCTGACGAAGGAAGCGCAGGAGTTGAGCGTTGCCACTTCTTACCGCTATCCCGTCCGCACCGATGTGGCAGCCCCTGTCGGTCTGCCCACTCTGGAGGAAGTAGATCTTGTTGACTATGACCGTGATCAGGCCGCTTCTATGAAGGAAGCCGTTCTGGAGAAGTTCGACGCTGAGATCATTTCCAACCGCGCCTGATTTCGTTTCTTCATTCTTCCTTGGGCCGTCTGCCTGCGCTGTGGGCAGGCGGCCCATGCTATTTTTAGACACCCTATACTTTCAACGAACCTCTTTTATCACCTTATCGGAAGGAGCTGATCCTTATGGCCTCCGGTGTTGCGCTCCGGGAATCGGTCAAAGAAATGAAGCGGCTGAAAAACGAACCGCTTTTAATGCTGGCCATTATCGCGATTATCCTTTTCGTTGGATTCTTCGTGGTATACCCGGTGATCCGGGTTATCACGTTCCCCAGCGGACAGGACTATATGCAGCTGTTCCAGAAAGCCCGCTGGTTCACAGCCCTGAAAAACAGCCTGTTCATGACCCTGATCTCCACGGTGTCCTGCACGGCGGTGGCATTCCTCTTTGCATACGTTATTGCCCGGTTGGATGTTCCCTGTAAGGGCCTTTTCAGATTTGTGACGCTGCTGCCCATCGTGTCCCCGCCTTTTATCGTGGCACTGAGTTATATTCTGCTTTTCGGCGTACAGGGTATCGTCACCAAACAGCTTCTGGGGCTGCATGTTGATATTTATGGCCGGCTGGGCCTGTGGATCGTCCAGACCGTCACGTTTTTTCCGTATGCCTACTCTGTCATTTACGGCGTGATCCGCTCCATTTCCACCAATTTGGAGTACGCGGCCTATAACATGGGCGCTCCCCGCTGGCGTGTATTCAAGGATGTTTTTTGGCCGCTGTGCCGCCCCGGCGTGGCTGGCGGTGCGTTGGTGGCTGCCATCAATGTTCTCACCGACTTCGGCAATCCTCAGATGATCGGCGGAGACCTGGCTCTGTTGCCCACAGAAGCCTATATGCAGATCTCCGGTTGGTACGATATGAAGACCGCCTCTGTGCTGGCGGTGGCACTGCTGGTCCCTGCGGTGGTGTTGTTCCTGGTGAAGAACTTCTGGGTGGGCAAACGGTCTTATGTGACGATCACCGGCAAGGAGATCTCCTTGAACCCCTTCCCGGTCCCCAAGTGGGTCAAATGGGGGCTGTTCAGCCTGACGATGCTGATCTCCCTCTTTATCCTGCTGGTCTACGGCACGCTTTTCTACGGCGCGTTTACCAAGACCTGGGGCTATGACTGGTCGCTGACCATGAAGAATATCCAGTATGTGTTCCTGAAGGGAAAGCAGATCTGGAACTCGATCCGCTATGGCTTCCTGGCTTCTCTGGGAGCTTCGTTCCTGGCGATGGTCCTGGCCTACATCGTGCAGAAGAAGCAGGTGGGCATTAACCGCCTGTTGGATTTCCTGGGTATTCTGCCCGGCGCCATTCCCGGTATGTTCCTCGGCATCGGCTTCGTGATGGCCTTTAATGCGCCGCCCCTTGAGCTGACGGGAACCTCCGTGATTATGGTTCTGGCCCTGCTGTTCTGGAATATTCCCACCTGTTACAGCTCTGCCACGGCGGGGCTGCAGCAGATCGGCGCATCTGTGGAGGATGCGGCGCTGAATCTGGGAGCCAACAGCTTCCGTTCCTTTAAGGACGTCATCATTCCCTTGCTGAAAGCGCCCTTTATGTCCAGCTTTGTGTTGTCCTTCCTGCGGTCCGTCACCTGCCTGAGCGTGGTGATCTTCCTGTATGCGCCCTCTACTACTGTGGGTACCATCTCGGTTATGGTGCTGGTGCAGAGTGGACAGTACGGTGAGGCGGCAGCCTTTACCATCGTACTGATCACCATTGCGTTCACCGTTTTGAAGCTGGCGCAGTGGGTTTTGGGTAAGCAGGGCATTGAGCTGGAATTGTAAACAGGAGGCGAAGAGATATGAGACCTTACATTGAATTTAAAAATGTTGTTAAGCAGTTCGGAAACTTTACGGCACTGGATCATGTGTCTCTTGAGATCCCAAAGGGTGCTTTTGTGACGCTTCTGGGACCCTCCGGCTGCGGTAAAACGACCCTGATGCGCCAGTTGGCCGGCTTTTCCGAGCCGGAATCGGGCGATGTGCTGGTAGACGGCAAACGGATGAACGGCCTGCCGCCCTTTAAGCGCAACACCCCTCTGGTGTTCCAAGAGTACGCACTTTTTCCCCATATGACTGTCTATGAGAACATTTCCTATGGCCTGAAGCTGAATAAAACCCCTAAGGAAGAGATGGATCGCCGGGTTCAGGAAATGCTGAAGATGTTTAACCTGGTAGGGTTGGAGAAGCGATTCCCCAAGGAGATGTCCGGCGGTCAGCAGCAGCGGGTGGCCTTTGCCCGGGCACTGGTGATGGGCCAGGAGATCCTGCTTCTGGACGAACCCCTTTCCAACCTGGATGCCAAGCTGCGTGTGGACGTCCGCACGGAACTGCGGCAGATCCAGCAGAAGCTGGGCATCACCACTATCTATGTTACCCATGACCAGGATGAGGCACTCTCCATGTCCGACATCATTGCGGTCATGCGCAGCGGACACATCGAGCAGATCGGCTCTCCTTGGGAGATCTATTTCCGGCCTGCCAACCGCTTTGTGGCAGATTTCGTGGGCACGGTCAATTTCCTGACCGCCAGAATTGTGTCTGCTGAAGGCGGCACTGTTGCCGCTGACCACAACGGGATGCTCCTCCAGATTCCCACGGAGGTCCCCGTGGAACCCAGCGAGACCGTGACGCTGGTGGTGCGGCCGGAGTGCATCCGTCTGGCGGAACCCGGGGAGTCTGTGCCGGAAGGGAAGAGTCTGGAAGGTCAGATCGAAAATTACAGCTTTCTGGGCCGCATGATCCGCTACTGGGTGCGGGTCGGTGAGGAACAGTTTATTATTGACGATGCCAATGTGGACCTGAGCGGAGCCAGAAGTGGAGCCGTGCAGCTCTGTCTGGATACCCGAAAGCTCCACATCCTGAAGGATGGAGGGAGCCATGACACTTGATTTTATCAATGTGGGCTATGGGGATGCCATTTTGATCCGCAGCGGCAGCTTCACCATGCTGGTGGACTGCGGCGATTGGACCGTCGGCGATGGGGGGCCTGATTCTCAGCGGATCTCTGCCGCGGACTTCCTGCGGCAGGAGGGAATAGATACTCTGGATCTGCTGGTGCTGACCCATCTTCACAGAGACCACAGCGGCGGTCTGGCGAAATTGCTGGAGTGCGTTGCGGTCAGGAGTTTCCGGTGCAACTATCTTCCGGACAGAATCTTCTGGGGGAAACGTGTACCGGTACCGGAAGAATTTTCCGCCGGAGCCAGATGCCTGCTGGAATCTCTGAATGTATTCTTAAGCGCACTTGCGATTATGGAACAGCAGGGAACAGAGGTTTCTCTTGCGTCCCCCGGCACGTGGCCGCTGACGCCGGAACTGACGGCAGAATGCTTCTTGGAAGCGCAGCCTATTTTTGAGCGTCAGGCTGCCATCTGGCAAAATGTGCTGGAAGACCGGGCCGACAATAGAGAACTGGAAGAGTTGGACGGCTTTATCAACAACACCAGCATCCGCCTGCGGCTGATCTGCAAGGAAACTGCCGTGGAGCTGCCCGGCGATATGTATGCCGACTGCTGGGAGAAGCATGAGATCCCGCCCTGTACACTTGTCAAGCTGCCGCATCATGGCCACCGGGATTCCATTACCCCACATCTGCTGGATATGCTGGCCCCGAAGACGGTTGTGATCTCTGTCTCCAACACCCGTACCGATGATTGTCCCGCTGCCTCTGTCCTTCAGATGGTGCGGGAGAAGGGCTGCGCGTTGTATGTTACAGATGCGATCTCGGATAGTAACGGGCACGTGAGCAACCACCCAGCCATTCATTTTGATATCTAAACAGGCGGTTGTCTCTGTCCCATTCAAGCCGGATCAAAAAGTCAGCGATCAATCAAAATACTACTGTCGCCAAAACGAACAGCGTATAAAATTACCCTGCCAATTCCGGCCAATGTCAGTAAGTTAAGCTGACAAATCCTCCTACCCTCAGAAATGAGAGGGTAGGAGGATTTTTTTCGTAATAATTCAAGACAGGGCTTGACAAAAGCATCATTTCGTGCGGCCATTTTGCTAACTTCGGTTAGCAAAATGGCTTTTGTAGTTAGAAGCGTGTTCCGACACGCCAAACTACGAGGAGGCTTACTTATGAATCCAAAAACCGTAAAAAAGCACGGAAAGATGCAATTCAAGCTACGAATCTGGATGCATCCGCTTTCCCTTTGCCAAAAGCGAGCGTGCAGCAGAGCGTCTGTTGGAATCCTGCAGGAAGTATCTGGAAGGCAGGCTGAAGCTGAAAATGAACACGGAAAAGAGCAAGGTGGCCAGTATCTTCGCACAGAAGAAATTCAAGTTTCTTGGATTCTGTTTGGGCAGGACTGGTAGCGGTACCTATATCCGTGTGCACCGAAAGTCTCTTGCCAAGGCGAAGGAAAAGCTGAAGCTTCTTACAAAGCGCAACCGTGGACGCAATGCCCGCAGGGTAATGCAGGAAGTGAAGGAGTTCATCCGCGGCTGGATTGGCTACTTTCGAGCAGCCGATATGAAACGAACGCTGATGTCCTGGGATAAATGGATGCGGCGCAGGTTCCGAATGTACATTTGGAAGCAGTGGAAGAAGCCCAAAACAAAGGTGGCCAACTTGAGAAAGCTGGGCGTCCCGGCTGACAAGGCTTACCGGTGGGGAAATTCCAGACTGGGTTATTGGCGTATCGCCGGTAGTCATGTATTAAAATGTTCCATTACAAACGAAAGACTCGCAGCAGTGGGATACTTTAGTATCCTCAACTACTACGAGTCCTTGCACTTATGCGGTTGAACCGCCGTGTACCGGTCGGTACGCACGGTGGTGTGAGAGGTCGGCTCTCTATTTACGAGAGCCTCCTGCTCGATTTTATTTTAGCGGTCAAGCACGGTGATACGAAAGCACCCCGCTGTTACAGGATCAGGCCGAAGGCGATATAGAGGGCCGCCGTGCACGCCGCGGTTACCAGCGCATAGGGGAGCTGCGTTTTTACGTGAGAATACAGATCGGTGCCCACGGACATGGAGGACAGGATCGTGGTATCGGAAAGGGGAGAGCAGTGGTCGCCGAAAATGCCGCCGGACACCACCGCGCCGATGGTCAGCAGGATGTTGCCGTTCATAGCCACCGCCATGGGGACCGCAATGGGCATCATGATGGAGAACGTGCCCCAGCTGGTTCCCGTGCAGAAGGCCATCAGCGCGCCCATCAGGAAGATGATGGCCGGGCAGAAGGCACCGTCAATGCTGTCACCCAGCAGGCTGGCAAGGAACTGGCCGGTTCCCATTCCCTTGATGACCCCTCCAATGGAGAAGGACAGCACCAGAAGGATCACCAGACCCATCATGCTGCTGACGCCCTTCATAACGCTGTCGCCGAACTCCTTGGCGGTCATGATCCCCTGCTTTGTATACATGACGCACATAATGAGCAGCGTGATGACAACAGAGTAGAGGATCGCCGTGGTTCCGTCGCCCGCCGCCAGATTTCCTCCGCCGGTGACCAGCAGGCCGATGAAAGCACCGCCGATTAGGGTGATGAGCGGGAACATCATGTTCCACTTGTTCTCTTTGCCTTCCTCCACCAGCTCTTCAAAGCCGTCATTATCATTGAGCAGCGGCGTTACCCCGTCATCATACAGCTTGCCGGTGTTCCGCACCCGCAGCTCTGCCTTTTTCATGGGGCCCCAGTCTTTCCCGGTGATAATATAGAACAGCACGAACAGCAGGGAGAGGATGCTGTAAAACTGGAAAGGGAGGCTCCGGATCAGCAGATTCATAGGCTCGCCCTGGATGTATCCGGAGGCGATCTCCGCGGAGATCAGGCCCATCAGCATAGCGCCCCAGGAGTTCAGGGGGATGATGGCGTTGACGGGCGCGGAAGTCGCGTCGCAGATGTAGGCCAGCTTTTCACGGGAGACCTTGAATTTATCGATCAGCGGGCGGGTCACCACGCCGGTGAACATGATGCTGAGCAGACCGTCGATAAAAATGATGATGCCGATCACATAGGCGATGAGCATTGCCATCCGCGGGCTCTTCACGCGCTTGCTCTGCTCGGTCAGGTAATTGACGAAGCCCTTGACGCCGCCGGAGATGCGCACCAGGATCACAAACGCACCCATCAGCGCCGTGAACAGGAAGGTTTTCAGATTTCCGGTGTCGGCGCAAACACTTAAAATGCCGTTGACGCTTTCATTGATGGCGGCAAACGGATTCCATCCGCAAATAATCAGTTGTCCGGTAAAAATGCCCACCAGCATGGCCAGCGGCACCTTCCGCGTTGCAATGGCCACTGCCAGCGTCAGAATCGGAGCAACCAGAGTCAAATAGCCGTAATCCATAAGTTTTTCCTCTTTCTCGATCAATACTGCGCAAATAAGGAGCCGAGCCCGCCTGTATGCAAATAGCAGACGGAGCCGGACACTTTTTTCTGTTCGATCCAGTCCATCATCCCCACCAGGACCTTACTGGTATAGACGTTTTCGATGAAGATCCCCTCGCTGCGGGCAAAGGACAGGACTGCCTGCTGGCTTTCCTCCGTGTTTTCGCCCCAGCCGCCGCCACGGTAGGCGTCTGTGATCTCCGCCGCCTGTTCCACCGACACATCCATGGGGAGCCCGGTGATCTCCACCACTTCGGAGATGGTGGAACGGATATGCGCCGTCAGCGTTTCCCGGTCATCCTCGACGCTGACGATCACAATGCGGAAGGGCTGGCCCATCAGCTGATTTCCGTAGATCAGCCCGGCCGCGACGCCGCCGTTTCCGCCGGGGGCGAAAATCGTCATGCGGCCAATTCCAAGATCCTCGCACTGCCGCTTCATTTCCACCACCGCAGCGGTATAGCCCAACGCGCCCCGGCCGGTGGTCGCGCCGTTGCGGACCACGTAGACCTGTTCGCCGGCGGACTGGTAAGCGGCGGCCAGCTCCTCCATGCGGCGGTTCCGAACCGCTCCGTCACAAGGGCCGAGGAAGTGTATTTTGGTGCCCAGCAGTTCCTCCAGCAGGAGATTTCCCTCTTTGCGGGCTGGCTCCGCCGCGTTGATGATAAGCTCACAGTCCAGCCCGGCCTTGGCACAGGCCGCCGCGGTCAGAGCGCATAGATTTGATTGCTCCGGCCCCGCTGCCAGGATTTTGGATGCCCCCCTGGATCTGGCTTCCCCCAAGAGGAACTCAAGGCTGCGGATCTTATTTCCGCCCGGACCGACGCCGGTCATGTCGTCCCGCTTGATAAAGAGGCTGACGTCCTTTCCTGAGGGCTGGTAATGCATGGGATGCAGGGGTGTTGGCATAGGCATGAGCGGCACGCGGTCTGTCTCACGCAGAAAACGTTCGATCGGTTTCATGTTCTTTCTCCAATTAGCCAAGTAGTAATTTACTTGCTTAAAGAATAACAGGCATTTTGCCGAATGTCAATCTTTTTCGGGGGCTCGCCGCCAATTACCATGAAACGCACAGAAACCTCCCGGACCTGCTTCTGTTTATTAGAAGATATACGCAATCGCGGGCGCTCCCAAAACAAGATGGGAGCGCCTGCGGCTGGGTTTGCTTCAGAGGGTCTGAACAGTGTTAAAAAGGGTAGACATGTATTGTCCCGCTGTCACATCGTTTCCGCTGTGCTTTCGGGATGGTTGGACTGACGGTCCGCTTCGTGAGGGCGGGCATTCCGCCGATGTCCGATAGGCAGGTGCATACGCATAATATGTATACAAATACAAATATACCGCATAGCATTTATATTTACTTATAGCACCCGCTACGCGCTTATACGCATGAAATACAAATGCTTCCAGTGTATACAGCCATATTCTCGTATATATTTACAATAATTGAATAATTATACGAATTTTTGCAAATTTGCTATTGACTTTCGACGTGAGAAAATATACAATCCGTTCATCCGAAGCACACAAACGGTGCAAGCGAGAAGGAGGAGAACGCCATGGGCATTACCGAGATATTTTTGAACTACTACCAATATTTCCTCCGAGGAACGCAGACCACCGTCATCGTTTCCCTGATCACCGTCCTGCTGGGTACGGTCCTCGGCTGTCTCATCGCACTGCTGCGATTGTCGAAATTCAGGCTGTGCTCCGGGTTTGCCAAGCTGTACATCACCGTCATCCGGGGAACGCCGCTTCTGGTGCAGCTGTACATCGTTTACTATCAGCTTCACTTCATTCCGTGGCCGGAGGGTTCCATTCTGGGCGTGGAGCTGGCGCGGGTCATGCCCTGTATCCTGGCCCTGTCCATGAACTCCACCGCCTATGTGGCGGAGGTCATCCGTTCCGGTATTCAGGCGGTGGACTTCGGGCAGACGGAGGCCGCGCTGTCCTGCGGCATGACCCGGACGCAGGCGATGGTGAACATCATCCTGCCGCAGGCGGTCAAGAACATTCTGCCGGCGCTGGGCAATGAGTTTGTGACCATGATCAAGGAGACGTCCATCATCCAGTATCTTGGCGTCGGCGACCTGATGTACAACAACGGCATCGTCATCACCGCCACCTACAACCCGCTGCCTTGCTACTATATTTCCGCGATCATTTACCTGACCCTGAACATCGTGCTGGGGAAGGGGCTGGATCTTTTTGAGAGGAGGATGAAGTGCAGTGACCGCTGACAACGTTCTGTTTGAGATCAAGGGACTGAAAAAGAATTTCGGCAATCTGGAGGTCCTCAAGGGCATCCACACCACCATCCGAAAGGGGGAGGTCGTGGTGGTCATCGGACCCTCCGGTTCCGGAAAGTCCACCTTCATCCGATGCCTGAACCTGCTGGAGACCCCCACGGAGGGCCAGATCTTTTTTGAGGGCAGCTGCATTACCGACAAGGGCTACGCCGTCCATAAGCACCGGGAAAAGGTGGGGATGGTGTTCCAGCAGTTCAATCTGTTCAACAACCTGACGATCCTGGAGAATGTGACCATCTCCCTGAAAAAGGTAAAGAAGGTCCCGGCTCCGGCGGCAGAGGAAAAAGCCAGAGCGCTACTGCGGCGCGTCGGTCTGGAGGACAAGGCGGATGCCTATCCCGCTCAGCTGTCCGGCGGACAGAAGCAGCGGATCGCCATTGTCCGGGCCATGGCGATGGAGCCGGACGTGATGCTCTTTGACGAGCCCACCTCCGCGCTGGACCCGGAAATGGTGGGGGAGGTGCTCTCGGTCATTCAGGACCTCGCGAAGGAGGGTGTCACCATGGTCGTGGTCACCCACGAAATGGGCTTCGCCAAGAAGGTGGGGACCCGCATCCTCTTTATGGACGGCGGCGTGATCGCCGAGGAGGGAACGCCCCAGCAGATCTTTGAGGACCCCCAGAATGAACGGACCAAGGACTTCCTGTCCAAGGTCATCCATGTAATCTGAATCAACACAGCCGCATCAGCCGGCTTACAAAAAAATTGGAGGAATTTATTATGTTAGGTACGATCAATCCCGAAATTCTGTTTCTGCAGCAGGAAGACCAGATCAAGGCCGGTCTTTTGGATATGAAGATGATCCTGAAAATCACGGAGGACACCTATAAAATGCTGGGGCAGGGCCAGATCCAGAATCCCCCGAAGGTCCATCTGGGCATCCCGGAAGGGACGGAGTGGGAATCCTTCTTCAACACCATGCCCAGCTACATCGGCGGCGATCTGAATATCGCCGGCATCAAGTGGGCCGCCGAGTCCAAGAAGAACGCCACCACCCCCGGCATCCCTTACGGCATCGACATTTCCATCCTCAGCGACCCTGTCACGGTCCTGCCCTTCTGTATTCAGGACGGCACCATCATCACCGCCATGCGGACCTCCGCTGTGGCGGGCTTGCAGGCAAAATACTGCGCCCCCTCCGACGCGGATACCGCGACGCTGATCGGCGCGGGCGTCATTGGCCGGACCATGATCATGGCGATCTGCGAGGCGATCCCCACCATCAAGACCATTTACCTCTGCGATCTGGATCTGGAAAAGGCAGAGCAGGTGGCCAAGGAGTCCGAGGGCAAGTACGGCGTGACCATCATCCCCACCTCCGACAGCAAGACGGCAGCGGCAAAGTCCCAGCTGATCGTGGGCGAAACCACCGCCAGAACGCCCTTCATCGACAAGAGCTGGGTGAAGCTCCACAGCGCCATCGTCTGTGTTTCCAACGAGGCCACGACGGACGTGGTAAAGGCTGCGGACGTGAATGTGGTGGATTACTGGAAGCAGATCATTACCTTCAAGAACAAGGCCATCACGCAGGTGTTCGACGCCGGTGAGATCACCAAGGAGGAAGTGCTGGAAACCAGCGACCTGGTGCTGGGCAAGCCCTGCAGAACCTCTGACGAGCAGTTCATTTACGCCTGCTCTCTGGGTCTGGGCGCGTTGGACATCACCGTGGCCTACGCCCTGTACCAGAATGCGGTCAAGCTGGGCCTTGGCACCAAGGTCAAGCTGTGGGACAAGCCTCTGTGGGAATAAACGCCCCGGTCGAAAAGCGAAAAAGGAGAGAATAGCATGAAAAAAGCGATTGCTTTGCTGCTGGCGTTGGTAACGCTGCTGTCCCTGACGGCCTGCGCCGGCAAGGAGGATGCGGCCTCGTCCGCACTGGATCAGATCAAGCAGAAGGGAGAGCTGGTGGTCGGCACCTCCGCGGACTACCCACCCTATGAGTTCCATACGGAGGTGGACGGGAAAGACACCATCGTGGGCTTTGACATGGAGATCGCCCAGGCCATTGCCGACAAGCTGGGTGTATCCCTGAAAATTGTAGATATGTCCTTTGACAATCTGCTGATGAGCCTTGCCAATGACGAGTTCGATCTGGTCATCGCCGGCCTGACCGCGGATGAGGAGCGGCGCAAGACCACCGACTTCTCCGATCCCTATCTGGAATCCAAAAACCTGATCCTGGTGCGGGCTGAGGACGCGGACAAGTACGCCAGTCTTGACGATCTGAAGGGGGTCAAGGGCGGCGCGCAGACCGGCTCCAAGCCCTATAACAACTGCGTTACCTACTGCGGCGAGGAGACCACGGTCGGCCTTGCCAAGGTACAGGATCTGGTCATGGAGCTGGAGGCCGGAAAGCTGGATGTTGTGTTTCTGGACTATATGACCGTGCTGTCCTATGCGGACGCCAAGGAGGATCTGGCCGCTGTGGATCTCAACATCCCGGAGACCAGTGACGGCTACTCCATTGCCGTCAAGAAGGGGAACACGGAGCTGGCCGAGTTCATCAACGGCGTTCTGGCAGAGCTGAAGGAGCAGAACGCCATCGAGCAGTTCATCGTGGAGGCCAAGAAGCTGGAAAGCGCGGCGGAGTAACGCCGGAATCAACGATTCAGACTTGAACTGACACAACAAAAAGAGCCGCGAATGCGGCTCTTTTTGCGTCTTATTCTTCCCGTTTGGCTGAGTATTCGCCGATCATGCCGCTGCCGTCCGGCAGGGGGGAGAGGGGTTCTGCATCGAGCGTGGGTTCCGGCGGCAGAGGGGCGGCCTCCGCTGCCTCAGGCTTGGGCGCCGGGGGCCGGAAGGTACCGTCCAGCTTCTGAAAACAGCGCCGGTAGGCCGCCGTATCCGGCGGGTAGGGGGTGGGCCGGTAGTCGTTCCGGTTGGAGACGCTGCTGATGCAGCAGGGGATATAGGACATCTCCCACGAGCGGTCCTCGCCGGTGCCGGACACAGTGAGCTGGGCAATGACCGTGTCCTTGTCCGACGGATTCCGGTTGCCGCCGAAGCAGAAATTGCCGATGCTGTACAGGATCACGCTGCCCTGATAGACTTCTATGGGCTGCAAAACGTGAGGGTGGGTCCCCACCACCACATCTGCGCCGCCCTTCACAGCGGCATGGGCCAGCGCCGTCTGGCGCTTGGTGGGGATGTAGGTTTTTTCGGCCCCGGCGTGCATAAAGGCCACAAGGATGTCCGCGCCCTCGTCCCTGAGCCGTTTGCAGCCATCCTCCATCTGCTTGGCGGAGCCGTTGAAGGGGTGGACGTAGGCCCCCAGCCGCAGGGTGTCCCCATTGCCGTGACGTAGCTCGAAGCACTGCCCCTGATTGCCGGGGATCCCGGCAACGCCATATTCCGCCAGCGCGGCCTCAGTGTCCCGGAGGCCGGCGTCACCGAAATCGCGGGTGTGGTTATTGGACAGGGTGACAGCCTCCACACCGCCCTGCACCAGAGACTGCACATACTGGGGATCGCCGCAGAAGGCGTATTCCGAGTCGGACTCCAGACGGCGAGGGGAAAAGGAGCATTCCAGATTGGCCAGCGTCAGATCGTCGGCCAGCAGAAGCTCCGCCACGTTGGAAAAGGGATAAGCGTAATCGTCCCCCACCAGCTTTTCAAAGTGGCTGGTATGGTGACTTGAGGTCAGGGTGCAGTCCCCTAAAAAGGAGATGACGAAGGGCGTCGGTTCGGCAGACGGTTCTTCATCCTGCGGCGGGGCCGGGGGAATTTCCGGCTCCGAGGAGACGTCCGTTTCCGCAGGGTCCTCCGGCAGAGTGACCGTTCCCCCTGATGGAACGGACGCGTCAGAAGGGTAGAAGTGCCAGAAAAGTGTCCCCGCGAGGAAGCCTGCGGCAAAAATCAGGACAAACAGCAGAATCGGCGGGCGCTTCTGGGGCAGTTCCCGTTTTCCGCGCATGGAGACCTCACTTCCTTTCTGACCGGCCAACTGAACCGCGTCGGCAGATGTGTTTCAAATTGCCCCGGTCCTCAGAAAACCGCAGGTTTCCAAGCAACACATCGGGTAGTTGAAATTATATCATGCTTTTCATCAAACGGAAAGATGATCGTAAAAAACAAACATAACTCTGTTATCCCCGAGACTGTCAATAAAGTGGCAAATTCTCCGCGACGGTAAGGAAGGGTGTGCGCGGGAAACCCAAGAAGGGATACACCGTCGGCTCAAGCCAATCAGCGGATACTTCATATCCGCTGATTGGGAGCCTTCCTCGAAACAGGCTTGCCTCATCCGCCACCGGCGGCGCTTCGCCTGTTTCCCTACGCCATTAAAATCTTAAGTTTTCAGAACTTTTATAAAGTTCTGAAAACTTGCTCAGCGGGGAGAAAAGGCTTTTTCGACACGCTGTTATCCCCGTTTGCTGTCGAAACGGGGATAATTTTTTGCTATAATTTTTGAAACCGTGTAACCTGGCTGCCCCAAAGGGTGCTTATATGGGTGAAGGCCCTTCAATCGAAACCGGAAGGAGATGAACGCCATGGATGACCGCAGCATCGTCGCGCTGTACCTGCGGCGTGACGAGACAGCCGTCCGGCAGACCGCCGAGAAATACGGCAGCCGTCTGCGCGCGCTGGCCTACGGGATCGTCAATGACTTGCAGACGGCCGAGGAATGTGAAAACGACACCTACATGGAGGCGTGGCACACAATCCCGCCCCATGAGCCAAGCGATCACTTCTACGCCTTCCTCGCCCGGATCACCCGGCACATTTCCCTGAATTGCTGCCGTGACCGCAGCCGCCTGAAGCGCAGCGCTTTTATCTGTGAGCTCAGTGCGGAAATGGAGCAATGCATCCCGGCGCCTGATGACAGCTCGTGCCGCATGGATGATCTGGCACTTCGGACGGCCATCAATGACTTTCTCGGCAAACTGGATGAGGAAAAACGGAACATCTTCGTCCGCCGTTACTGGTTTCTGGACTCCGTGGCCGATATTGCCAAACGCTATGGCATATCCGAAAGCAAGGTGAAAACAACGCTGTTCCGCTGCCGTAACCGGCTGCGGGAGTATCTGAACAAGGAGGGTTACACAGTATGAGAGGAAACGAACTGTTGGATAAGATGGAACTGATCGACCCCGCTTATATTGAAGCGGCGGACGCCGCACCGAATAAGCGGAAAAGTGCTTGGGCGAAGTGGGGGGCGGCAGCGGCCTGCCTTTGCCTGATTTGCGGACTGGCGGTTCCCACCATAGCGGCTTTCAGCCCGTCGTTTTACGAGCTGTTGTACGCCGTCTCCCCCGCCACGGCCCAGTTCTTCAAGCCGGTGCAGCGGTCCTGCGAAGACAACGGCATCCGCATGGAGGTGACGGCGGCTTACATCCACGAGAATACCGCCGAGATCTATCTCTCACTGGAGGACCTGACAGGAACGAGCTTCGATGAAACGGTGGACCTTTTCGACAGCTATCGGCTCCACACGCCCTTTGACTGCACGGGCCACTGCCAGTTGGCCAGCTACGACCCGGACACCCACACCGCCACATTTCTTGTGACCCTTGAACAGTGGGACCGGCAGAGCATCGAGGGCGAGAAGCTGACGTTTTCAGTCCAAAAGCTGTTGAGCGGCAAGAAAACCTGGGAGGGTACCCTTGACGGCGTGGATCTGGGCGGCAGCCTGACCTCCGCCACGCAGACGGTCCAACCCCGGGGTCTGAGCGGGGACCTGCTCGGCTCCGACGGCGGAAAAAGCGTGACGGTGCTGAAACCGGGCGACGCAATCGCATCTCCCGTGGATGGCGTGACCCTGACGGGGATCGGCTATGTGGACGGGCGGCTCCATGTGCAGGTGTACTACGCGGACATCCCCAAAACGGACAATCACGGCTCTATTTCTCTGGTAAACCGGGAGACCGGTGAGCAAATTGAGTGTGACGGTTCGGCGGCCTTCTTCGATGATGCGGGGACGGGCAGCTATGAGGATTATGTGTTCACCGGTATTGAGGCCGACGCCCTTGACACTTACGCGCTGTACGGGATGTTCGTCACATCCGCTGGGCCTGTGGAGGGAAATTGGAGCGTGACGTTCCCGTTAGAGAACACCGCGGGCAACTGAGGGACCGGAGCGTACCCAAACCGGTTTCTTCTTCATTCTTCTGTTTCACTGTCCTATAGCGGCAAAAATCCGACGCTGAAAAGCGTCGGATTTTTTGCGGGAGAAAGCCCATACTTTCCGGAGACTGTGGAGGGGGCAACAGGCGCAGACCGCCTCTGCCTCGTCACCCCCACAGAAGGTGAAGCAAACCCCGCTCCTCTCACCGGAACGCAGTTCCTTGTGCTGGCCGTCCTGCCCGGCCTCGGCTGTTTGACAGGCCGGATAAAGGCGTTCCTTCCGTAATTTTACGGCTGGAAAAAGCAGAAAAATACGGATAATGTTTACACTTGCGGATAAAACCGGTATAATTACATACAAACCGCAACCGTTATAGACAAAGAAGCCTGTTGAAGCGCATCGGAGGGCGAAACCATGCCGAAACCGAAATGGAATCTGAATACCATTTACATATCAGAAAGGCTGCAGGAGAGCCTGCGGCCCATCTCCCGCTGCGCCATGACCACCGTGGTCGCCCCCATGGGCTACGGAAAGACCACGGCAGTGAACTGGTATCTGGAGGAGCGCGCCAAGGCGGAAACCCTGAAAATGATCCGCATCAGCGTATACTCCGACAACCTTGCCATCTTCTGGAAAAGCGTACAGGAAGCGTTTTTCCGGGCCGGGTTTGACATTCTGCGGGACTATCCCTGTCCTACAGACGCCGCTGGCGGCGGACTGCTGGTGGACGATCTCTGTCATGCGCTGGCAGATGAGACGCCCTGCTATCTCTTCATCGACGATTTTCACCTGCTGACCGACAAGCGCGCCCCCGGATTCCTGTGTGCGCTGGCCGGACGGCTGCCGCCCAATGTTCATCTGATTTTAGCCAGCCGTGACCTGTTTCTGCCGGCGGTAGAGCTTGTCCGGCTGGGCGGAAAGGTGTACCAGATCGGCACGGCGCAGCTTCGGCTTAACCATACCGAGCTGGCGGTCTATACCAAGCGGTGCGGAACCGCGCTTTCCGACGAGCAGATAGATACGCTGCTGTATTACAGCGAGGGCTGGTTTTCGGCGGTTTATCTGAATCTGCGGATGTTTTCCGAGCACGGTGTGCTGCCGGACCCGAATTCGGATATTTCATCCATCTTTACGGCTGCGATGATTGATCCGCTGCCCGAAAAACAGCGGGAATTCCTTGCGGTGATGGGACTTGCCGACGAATTTACGGTCGAAATGGCGCAGTTCGTCATGGCAGACGCGCACGCCGAGGACCTGCTTGCCGCGCTGACCGGGCAGAATG
>OIZB01000789.1_pt1 | contig 20987 bp, 18 predicted proteins | sample 1588401 | NCBI WGS metagenome assembly OIZB01 (sample SAMN03283270) | human gut metagenome | biome: human-associated habitat; material: feces | host: Homo sapiens | place: USA | collected 2013
TGTAACCTCAAATTATTCGGATCATAGAAATATGGCCTGAAAACAAACTTGTAAGCCTCTAGAATTACGTAATTTAAGAAAGGAGATACGAAATAGATGGTATATATTACGTCTCTCCCATATATGAATGCAGTTGCTCGAAAAGCATATCTGCCTAAAGAAGTTATCGTTCCTGATCCAGAGCATCCTGGAAAGATGAAGAAACTTCAACCCGGGCATGGAAATCTTGCATTCATTATGGCTACCACACCTGCTGAAGTAATCCATGTAGCAACCAACACAAAGAATTGCTCAGCAGATGGTAAATACCGTTATCTGTATCACAACATCCGATATCATGGTACAATTGGCGGACGAACTTACAATGTTAGAGATGCTGCCGGAAAAAAGGATCTTTATGATAGAATTCATAGTAGTTCTCTTCATGAGCATCCTCCTATGCTTCTGAATAAGACTCCAGACTATAATACTTTTTTTGATCTCTCGATGTATCTGAAAGTATTTGACCAGTGTACCGTTAATCAGCAGCCGAAGAAAAAAGTAAGCTTATTCTGGGCTTATCTTTACAGCATCATCAACGGAGAGCAGTGCTCCCAGTATCCAGAAAAGTTCGTCCTCGTGGATGTTGATCTCTTTGATAACTTTGGCACAAATTTCACTCAGAATATCAATAATATTCTTTTCAAATTTTATTATTCTATTCTGAATGAGGTTCCTTCGTTTAAGAAACTGGATATTGATTTCTATTTTTATTCAGATTCTTATATCTTACGTGTCAATCCTAGTAAAATGACGAAAGTTAATGCATCACAGTTCAGAACAGCTCTGAATCGTGTGTTTAAGAAGTCTACTCGCTGGGATGAAGTATCGGATACGAAAGCTGTTAAAGATGAAGAGCAAAGAGAAGTTATTAAGGCTACTCTTTCTACTAGATATAATCTTACTGGTAATAATACCACGCCGGTTGTTCAAAAAGAGTTGCCTCCTGAAAAACCTTCAACGGTTAAAACATCGAACGAACCCGCAGCAAAAAAGAACCCTGTAACAGTGAAGGATACTTCTTCAAAGAAGAAAGTCGTGGTAGCGAAGCCTATCACAAATACTCAAGGGTCTAAGACTTCTTATATCGGCAATGATATTGCTCGAAAAGCAGACGTTGAGATTGCTAAGGATACGATCAATAAGAAGATCAATCAGAAAGTAGAAGAGACTACAAAAGAGATCGAAGCTGTATCAGCTGGAAAAGATCCTACTGAGAGTAAAGCTGCCGTTGATTATATCAAGGCAAAATCTGAAATGGATCTTGATAACGATAAGGAACTTGTGGAAAGCATGTATAAAGTAATGCAGGCTACCACGGTTCCGTCAAAACCCATTAGTACAGCACGTGACGCTCAGATGCGTAAGAAGCAGGAATCTATCACTCTTGAGAATATGACGTTCCAAGATGTGAAAGCGATGAATGCTGCAAAGCGTCCTGTCCCGAAAAAAGATATCTCGTCATCTCTTCATACGATCAATGATAATATGAAGACTGTGAAGTTTTCAAATGTCAATAAGGACTACATTGAAAATGTCATGCCTGCTGACTTGATGAACGACTTTACTTGTCTGAATAAGAAGGGTATGCCCTTCTATGTCATTGACATCAAGAGTGAAGATACATCGGATGAATTGAACTACAAGATGACGATGAAGGTTACTCTGGAAGATGAGAAGCATCAGCGTCATGTTGTCACGGTTGATATTCCGAAGTTCCTCGACGATAAATTCCTGTACCTTGGCGGAAATAAGAAGCTTATCAATAAGCAGAATTTTTTATATCCTGTCGTAAAGACTGGCCCTGATACAGTGCAGATCGTTTCCAACTACAATAAGATTTTCGTCCGTCGTACTGGCGCAAAATCTATTTCTGCCGTTGAGCGTCTCATGAAGCTCATTACGTCTAATGAGAATGCTATGAAGCATTTCACGGTTGGCAACGTCTATGTCACCAATAAGCAGTATCTGACTACTCTGGAATACGATGAGTTCTCCAAGGTTATTCGGAAATTCGAAACTCCCACTTGTACGATCTTCTTTAGTCAAGAAGATGCGCAGAAGTATGTGGAAGATCATGATCTGGAAGCTCCTAAAACCAATGATGGTAGTATGATCTTTATTGGTTGGAGAGATAAGAATAAAGAGATTTGGATTAATTCCGAAACTCAATCTGCAAGTGATGGCGAATCCATTTGCGATATTCTTGTCGATCAGCTTCCTCCTGATATTCGAAATGAGTATTTGAAGACTCGTAATACCAAGAAGGTCATGTACTCAACTGCGACGATGATGAGTCAGACAATGCCTCTGATTGTCTACATGCTCTATTGGGAAGGCATCACATCTGTCTTCAAGAAGATGAACCTGAAGTATGAATTCAGTAAGTCTTATCCGAAGCAGGTCAGAGCAAGTCAGGGCGTCATTCGTTTTAAGGATTGCTATATGCTGTATGATGCAGATATGGCAACAGCTCTTTTAATGAATGGCATGAAGGTTCTGGATACAGAGTCTCACGATCTCAATGAGTATAATAGTGCTGAGGCATATGTAGATTATTTCAAGAAAGTCTACGGTAAAGTAGCTATCATGTCTGCTATCGGTAATTATTATGAGTTCATGATTGATCCTATCACAGAAGAAATTCTTCGTGATATTGGTCTTCCTACTGATCTCATCGATCTTTGCATTTATGCAAATAGCTTACTCGTTGATGATAGCTATACCTTTGAGTCTAGTCAGCGTATTGCTCGTGTTCGTTCTTCCGAAGTCATTCCTGCTATTCTGTATTATCAGATTTCTAACGCATATCTTGATTACAAGAATAGTGGCGGTAAGAAGAAACTGACACTTCCTAGGAATTGTGTCATCAAGGAATTGATGGGACTCCAGACAGTAGAAGATTATTCTACACTGAATCCTGTCGTTGAACTTGAGAAAGATCGCACGATTACTGCAAAAGGATATCGTGGTGTCAACGTCGACCGTGCATATTCTGAGGAAAAGCGTTCTTACGACCCGTCTATGATTGGTGTGATCAGTATGAGCACTTCTCCTGACGGTAATTGTGGTATCAATCGTACTCTTACAATGGAGCCGAACATCACATCTGCACGTGGATACGTCGATATCAAAGAAAACGAGCGAGAAGATCTAAAGGACGTGAATCTGTTCTCTCCTGCTGAACTTCTTTATCCTCTTGGTAACACCCGAGATGACTCTGTTCGTATTGCAATGGCTGTGAAGCAGTCAAAGCATGTCATTCCTGTACAGAATGCATCTCCTGCTCTTATTTCAGATGGATCTGATGAAGCTATCCGTTTCGATCTGTCTACTGACTTCGTTGTCAATGCAGCTGAGGATGGTAAGGTCATTGATTATGATCCAAAGAGCAATATCCTCATGGTTGAATATAAGAGCGGAAAGCATCAAGCAATCAATCTTGCACCGAATATCGTAAAGAACGGTGGTGGCGGTTTCTATCTTTCTAATGAACTTGTGACCAAGTATAAAGTGGGTGATTCTTTCAAAAAAGATGCTGCCCTTGCTTGGCATAAAGATTTCTTCAAGGAAGATAAGCTCAACGGTCTTCGTATGAACGTCGGTGTTCTTGAAAAGGTTGCGATTATCTCTTCTTATAATACATACAACGACTGTACCGTTATTACCCGTAAACTTGCTGCTGATGCACAAGCCAATATGACTTTCTGCAAATCAGTGGTTGTCGGTAAGAACTCGAATGTGTATGATATGCGTAAAGTAGGAGATCACGTCCATATTGGTGATCCTCTTCTTTCCTATGACACATCATTCGAAGATAGTGACCTGAATAAATTGCTTGCTACTCTTTCTGATGAGAATAAAGAGCTCATGGAGAATGAGAGCAAGAATGTTGTTCGGTCTAAGTATGCCGGTACAATCGTTGGAATCAAGATTTATTCAGCCGTTGAGCTGGATGAAATGAGTCCGAGCTTACGTAAAGTAGTTAACGACTACTACAAGACAGTGAAAGAAAAAAAGGGATTCCTCGACAAGTATGCTGAGGAAAATTCTTCCATTGTGAAATGTGGTCTTCTCGTTAACGAAACTACTGGTAAGATCGAACCGAATATTTACGGCGTCATCAAAGGACAGAAGGTTGAAGACAGTGTGCTGATTGAATTCTATATCGAGCACGGCGACATTCTGGGTGTTGGTGATAAAGTAGCGTACTCAAATAATAATGCTGTAGGGTACGTAACACATTAAACTGCGGGGAAGGGTCTCGACAGCAAATAAATGATAAGAGACTATCTGCTTATAGAAATATAAGTGGATGCCTAAGAGCCTAACGAACGAAGCTATGGTGGTGACACGCGGATTGTATCCGATATGGTTTCTATAAATCATATACATAGTGGAGCTAGAGAAAGACTAGCTGTATCGTAAAATCCGTTAGGATATATGGTATATCCGCATCTAAGCTGCTTCATAAATGAAGTAGAAAGATCAACGACTATCAATAACCTCCTAACAGCAAAGGTTATTGTTAGGAACAAGCGTTCCGAAAGAGTGTGTAAGCTAGAGTAGAATCTCTAGTGAAAAATATAGTCTACTCTCATATGAAAGTATGAGCTGCTAGGTAATACTAGCGGTCTAGGATTAGCGACCCTAGGCGAATACAAGGTCACAGCGTTGAAGGGTATCGTTGGTGAAATTATACCCGAAGGTTATGAGCCGTATAGTGAATTCAGACCTGAAGAGGAAGTGTCTTCTCTGATTCCTCCGTCTTCGATTCTGAAACGTCAGGTTCCTTCGATTCTAATTACCGTTCTTGGTAATAAGGTGATCGTTGAACTGAAGCGCAAACTGAAAGAGATTTACGAATCTTAATCAAAAAAAAATAATCCGTTGGAAATCCTAAGTGGAATCCAACGGATTATTTTTATCTCTTATGAGATGATTCTCTTGTTATGATTTTCGAGCCAGTTCTTTTTATAGATAGTATACTGGCCAGGCGCCTTTACATCCTTTTTGGTCTGTGCATCAATGCACTGCGTTATATATGACTCCAGAATTTCATCATTGGGAAGTCTTTTCATATGGCTCCGAATTGCAGAAAGAGGCACATCATAGAACCTGTCGAGCTTGATGCAGCTAAGACGGTCGGTACCAAGATCAACGTAGACACGAAGATCATTTGCTGCTGCAAATTCAGGATTGCTTGTGCTGATCAATTTCGACGTAAGCATTGCAACCTTAACGAACGGCATGGTTCCATTCCATTCGTCAGGGCTTACGACGAGAGCAGGATGAGTTTTGCATCCAGGAATAACGGTGCTGAAGTCACACCAATAGACGTGCCATTGAAGAGCAAGCGTCGGTGCGTTCACCGCAATGACGATATCGTCATTTGATATTCCAAGACTGTCAATTGTATTTTTTGTATCGCACATATGGCGTAGTCTCCTTTCATGAGATTTTATAATGATAGCATATCTTTTATCAGGTTTCGATTTCTGCTTTCTTATAGAGGTCAATATATTCAAGGAATAATTCCTCGGATACATTTAACCGCTTACAGCAGTATTCAAGTGGAGCTCCTTTTGTCAAATACGCATTGACAACTGCGCTGCGAATATTGGCATATTTGGCATCAGAGAAAGCTTGCTGAAGACGAACGACGTTCTTGATTTCGAGAACTTCGTTGTGGACCGTCACCTGCTTTGCGATCTTCTCAGTAAACTTCTCAAGTTCGTCCTGGATACCGGCATCACCAGAATAGGTGGTTTCTGGATCACCATTATGACGACGCCTAATTTTATACTGAGTGGAATCACAGTTTTCAACGAAATCAAATACGCACGTGTTTTTATCCGTTGAGGTGTAGTTCATGACTCGTCCGATCTCCTGAGTATAGACGTTGTTAGAACGAGTCTTCCGGAACATGATCACGCAAGTCACGTCATCATCATGATAGCTCATACCAAGCATATTGATAGAGCCCATAATGTCGATCGTGTCAGGCTCTCTCTTGCACGATTCAACTGTCGCAGAGTTCTTATAATAGAACTGAGTGACACGAATCTTCCTCTCAGGATACAGAGTCTCAAACGCACTTGCAAGTTTTGGAATCATCACTCTCATCTTTGCAACCGTTGGATAGAATGCAATGACTTTGAAGTAGCTTTCCTGATGATAGAGATTTCTGTACCGACTGAGAGTACTCACAAGATTATTCGAAGTATAATACTTCTGAGAAATCTTCGAATAGATGTGATCGAATGATGCTGCGTTTCCATTGATACGCTCTTTCCACGGAGAGGCATCAATGAACTGCTTTGAGTTAAAGCGGCTCACGACGTAATGGTGCCTCTCTGGGCAGTAGTCGGTGATTGGAGCATCCTCTTCCGTTCCAATGACATGATTGTCAAAGAACATCTTCAGGACGTCGTATCCATCTGCTCGAGAAGGCGTTGCAGTGAGACCGAGATAGTGAGCATTCGGATAAGTTTCCATCAGCTTCATGATAGATCTGGCCACACCAATTGCACCACCACGATGGATCTCATCCAAGATAACGAGCATGTTTCCGGTGTGATGTTTCACCGCTTCATGGATTTCACAAAGGCTCTTTTCCGGATATCTTGCCAAAGAGTAATAGCTCACGAACTTTACCGTTCCGTGCTTGTCCTCATCCAGACTAGGATACTTCGGCTGAATGGAACTGCGATATGCCGATGCAGTCGTGATGATAACAACTGCATGATACATCAGCGCAATTCCTGCTGCCATATAAGTTTTACCAAAACTGCAAGGCTTTACGAGGCAGCACTTCTTATAGTTCTGGAGCATCAGTTGGACTTCATGCGAAGTTTGGTTTCTTGTATCTGTTATATCCATATCTATTTACCCTTCTTTATTGATCTCTTTCTGAAGATAGAACATCTTCGTGACGAGTTCTTTGGAAAGAATTTTGATCTCTCCACTTGCGCGATTCTTGCATTCATAATACGCATTTCCGCGATCGTCTTTGTATGCAAACCTGGTTACGGTATAACCACAGAGATTTCTCATAAAGCTATACCGATAAATTCTGATGTTGCAATCTTCCGGAAGGTACGGAGCAAATCCCATGGCTTCCTCAACGCTCATTCCGTTTTCCATACGGTGATTTACGCGTGCCTGATCACCACATTCTTTCGCAAAGGATTCGTTGTATTCTTTACTGCCCAATCCAGTGATACCAAGAATACTATCTGATCTCCGTTTCATGCGAGAGCCTTCCCTAGATCTTGGCGTATGAGTGATTGCGTAGATACAGTCTTTCTCGGTAAAATATCGCCTTGTTGCATTGATTGTATTCTTGGCAATGGAACTTCTGAAACACTGAATGCATTTGAAGCCATAGATTCGAGCAAGCTCTTTTCCTCTGCCATAATAGCTGATATGATTCGGATGCTTAGGATTAAAATGGTCTTGAAGAGTGAGCGGGCAATCAATCTTGAATCTCGAGAATTCAGATACACTATAGCTTACTCGATCCTCATTCAGGATATACTTAGCAGTGCTTTCACGATCAAGGCCAAGTTCCAATGCAAGGTGAAGAGAATCCAGATAGAAGATGCCACCAACCGAGATATGCCGATCGTATTTTTTATAGATCATGCTAATCATTTTCTCTTCTCTGGATACATAAGGTGAACGCTTTATACTTGCTGGAATAAAACATTGAACACTGATGCCATAGGCATTGCATGCATCAATGAGAGACATTTCTTTTCCGTTGATTTTTAATATTACAGGACGACCATTCATCCTTTACACCTCCAATGAGCGCTTAATATAGCTCATTATTTTATCATTGAGCCCTAAATCATGATCGACTACATTTGCATTTAACCGCAATGTGATAATATCCTTTAAGCCGACGAGCTCTTCTCGATATCCTTTAATTGTGGTACCACTTATGTCTAGAAACTTTAGCTTCTTTAACGGATTTAAGTCGTTGGTATCACCATCCACTTTTGTGAAAGAAAGATCCAAATATATGAGGGAATCTCTCAGTCTTTTTGCTTCGGAAAGATTTCCGTACGTTGAAGTATTCCGAAGATTCAGATGAGCGAGTCCTCTTAAGCTAAAGAATTCAGAGACATTATTAACGATAGGCAGTCCTGATAAATCCAACTCAGAAATGATACCGTTAATGGAAAAAGAAGTAACCCTTCTAGAGAGATATACCTTCTGGTAGATACCTCTCGGAAGGGTTACTTTTTCACCATACCATTCGGAACCATCCGAATTGATAAAACTACCACTACCGAGAATTTTGAGTTCTGCATGATTGCATCCACTCACAATCCCGATACTGGCAGGATTTTTACCGGAAACTGCCTGAGAGAATTTGATTCTCATCAGGTTTTAACCTCCTATATCAAATGCCGTTATTTCTGCTTCACATAGGTCTTCATGAATTCTTCTATTGTGGTGCACGGCTTCTGATTCTTCTCGGCTCCATCGAACGGGGAGTAGTTCCAGTCGTTTTCCTCGTCAATGTACCGGCGACCATCATCGGGCAGTTCCAGAGGTTCTGCAAGGATGATGGTGCCCCAATGATTAACCAGAACATAGGGTGCGATCTCGCACGGGATACCAAGGCAATCATCATCATGACGGACATCGTATGCATATAGACAATCCGGGATAGTATTCCGATCAAGACGGATGTTGGTAAACAGAGCAGGCTTTCCGCAGACAGTGATCTCTTCAAACTGCTCGGCCATTGCATTAAAGAAGGCCATAATTTATCTTCTCCTTATAAGAAAGAAGCAGTGCAATCCACACGGACTGCCCTGCCATAGGGTTAGTTTTTATTCGAGGGGTCGGTGCCATAAGTGGGTTCAGGAGCCTTCTGAATCTCATCGAGAACGCTCTGAGTTTTCGGAGTCTTTAAAGGGATTACTCCTTCAGTATTCTGGTTCACCATAAGAGACCACTTCTTTGTGCAGTCCCGTTCCATATCGGTGAACCACTCCGTCAGCTCAGGATACTGATTCAAAAGACGCGTCCGAGTGATGTCCCGATTGAAGCTCTTCTCATAGAGTCTCCAGGAAACTTCGTCGCCGAAGATAGCAGCCGTCATAGCTTCCTTCGCACTCGCAAGTCGCCGTCCCTCGGATTCTTTGCGGAATTTCTCCCAGCGATCTGTCGCAACCATGCATTCACCAATCGCAGGTTTGAAATTGAAGGTGGTTTTCATGAAGACGCCATCTTTCTGTGTGGGAGCAAGATCAATGCTGATGTCGTTGATGCTTGCGCAAGTCTCAAGATGATTGAAATGCTCGATTGCTTCCAGAATATGGCACAGATTGACTTCAAAGTCTTTCGGCTGAATCATATTCGGAAGGACCATGGGATAGTACACCCTGAGGCTGATATTGATAGCATGGCCAGGACGCTCATCGCGCATGTCTTTCGTCATGGGAAATTCATACGCGTTTACGATGTAGTCACGCTGATACTGGTTGTATCTGCCATCCAGATGCATCTCATTGTCAAACTCAACCTGTTTCTCGTCGACCTCATTGTCATCGCACTCGCAATGACAGCCATCTGCATCATAGAAGTAGATGTGAGGAAGGCCTTCCCAGACGATATCGTAGTTCTTTTTGCCGCTGGAGCATTCGGTAGTGAATCTCCATGCATGTTCGTTTGCCATTTTATTTTTCCTTTCTCTTTTTTAGTTTGATGGAAGTAGATAAATTCTACATTGGAATCACCCCATTTCTCTTCGGAGCATAGAAATTACTTCTTGCTCTTCTTCTTATCCTTCTTCTTGCCCTTCTTTGCCTTCTGAACGACATCATCGTCGAACTTCGGCTTCAGGGGAACATCGGCAACGGTCATATCCGTGCGGGCAACGTACTGGATGTGAGCCATGGGAGTTGCACCGCCCTGATCATCCTTCTTGTGAAGGTCGATGTAGAGAGATACGATCTCATCAATGGGAATGCTGCTGAAGTCAATCCGGTTCAGCAGCGGCTGGAGCTTGCGCTTGACACTCTTGACCTCGGTGTCAGTGGAGCAGCTGATCACATCGGTGATCGTGACGGTGGTTGCGAAAGGAGCAACGTTGCTCACGCGACCGCAGGGCATCAGGACATACACATCCGTCGCACGGACGTTGAACATCGTCATGATGTTGTTGCCACCGATGCGGTCGATCTGGTGGCTCTTGTGAACGACTTCGTAACCGAAGTTCTTGATCTCAATCTTCTTGCCCATTTTTCATTTCCTCCTTAAATTACATATCGGATTTGTAGCCGTCTGCGAGCAGAGCGGTATCGCCCATCGGATTAGCCGGGACGGCCTGATAGCTGGAATGAGCATTCTGCTCAATAGTGTTTGCAAGCGCCTCTTTCAAAGAAGCCTTTTCGCGCTTCTTCTTGGACTTCATGATAAGATCGCTCTTGATCACAATCTTATCACTGTTTTCCAGGCTGTCAGAGATCTCAACACGGTCGCTGAAAATGTCGATGCAGATACAGACAAATGCCGAGACGTCGTTGGTCTCGATACCCGTCTTGATGCGATCCACGACGCAGGATATGCCGCTGGTCATAGGATCAATGACGTCGAGCATATTGAACACGTGGAAGAGATCAAGGTGCTTCTTCTTGTATCCATCGAATCCACGAATGATGATGTTTGCGGCATGGCCGGTTTCTTTCTCGCTGAAGAAATAGGTCCGCGCGCAGAAGATATCGTTCTTGAATTCGATGTAGGGAGCGTCTTCAGACAACTTGTGATTTCCGAACGACAGACGGAAACCCTTCTTCTTGCTGTCCTTCAGATTGATGTATCCCGGATTATTATCGTGCTTACCCATTTTTCTTTTCCTCCATTTTCTTTTTCTTTTCAATCAGCTGTTCGTTGTAGTAGGGACGGACGGTGACCTTGCTGTTCCGATAGATATGAGTCGGCATCGGCTCAGGGAATGTGCTGTTCATATCATAGGGAAGGAACTGAAGGTGATAATCGTTACGCCAACGACTCTCATCATAAGCGTATTCCGTCTCACCCCCAACGATGGTATCGTGAAGGAAATATACCGTTCCTTCAAACGGTTTGCCACTCTTCACCTTCTCAGAAAACACGATCCAATCGTTCACATCATCCCCGAGATATGCAGTCAGAATCGTGAAGAGGCTCGGCTGATAGATGCTGCCATGCTCACCAGTTACGGCGTTCATGATGAACGGATAGCTGTTGTTGGTTCCCTTTTCGGAATCGTTATCCGTCATATAGAAACGGTGGCACTTGAACGTGGTGTCAACACAGTCGTTCTCTTTCAAGAATTTCTCGATCTCCTCCTGATACTTCTTGTGCCGAACACCAACAGACCAAACGAGATAATCGTCCGGACGAACGCTGTCGCCAAAGATTCTGTACATATGCTTTCCGTTGGGAGTCGTAAAATCGAGCTCGCAACGAGTGACGATCATCCGCCCAGCATTCGCTTTGATAGAAAATTCCATTTTCGTTTTTCTTTCCTTTCTCTTTGAAATTTCGGTTTCTTTTCATTGGGGTTGCTAAAATAGTGGATTTTACATGATGTTTCCACCTCCTTCTACTGGTATAATATATCATTTAAATTTTGATTGATTAAATATAATCATTTGGAATATTTTTCTTGAGTTCTTCTCTCCAATTATGCTGTGCAGAATAGATGCCGATTGTCTTTCTATCGTATGTAATGATGATAGACTCGGTATTGATGACATTGAGATGAATGAAATGCGTTCGGTTCGGTTCGAGTTTCTTATTTTCTATATCGAAAGATTCATGCACGATATCATAGATAGTACCGTAAACATCGTTATCATCACATTCCGTGATATTGCAAATGAGATTATTTAGGTCAATATCATTGAAGGTGTGACCATCGTCAAATGCAAGATTCTTCGGATATGATGTAAAGACGCCAATGAAGAATCTTTCTTTGGGAATATAGTATTTCTCACGAATCATATAGACGGCATCTCGAAATGCTTTGAATTTCTCCAGTCTCATTTCAGGAGAATCGACTGAAACCATCAAGCTCATATTATAGCATTCCGGAGATGATTTCATCACATACATTCCACGAGCGTTGTACAGGTTATTCTCTGCATTATCTTTATCAGCGAGCTCATTCTCAAGAAAAGGGATAGCATAGCCACTGAACGTCTTATCGTTATTGATAACGAATGTGAAATTTTTGCGAGAAATGAATATAACGCATCCAATAACCTTATATTCTTTCTCGTCAAGTTCCTTCATGTAAGCAATGAAATTTCTACGAATACTAAAGTAAGGATCGTCCGCTCGATTGCTACACATAATGGAATACATGATGTTCTTCGTTATCTGTACCATAAACGGGTCACGCTTCGGGTATACGACATCAACCATGAGATGAAGACCGGGAGAATCTATAATCTTTTGATCTTCCTCACTCTCTGAATGGTACATCCGCTCAGCAACTTCAACCATCTCACTGGCAAAATGCTCGTTATTTGGCCACATCAGTGCAAAAGGATATTGCTCGTCTGGAAGTTCTCCATCAATATAATGAAGATTTACTTGTGTACCGTCACAATCAAGAATGGTATGAGGCATATATTGCTCCTTTCTACAAAAAAGAATCCACTCGTTAGACTCTAATCTAGGATTTCTAACGAGTGGATATTGTCTTTATAACGTGCAGAAGTTGTAGAAGTCAATCATCTGAGATTTCTCAATCATGAAGTACGGATTCAGCAATCCGCTATCACGAGAGATAATCATACGAGTGACAGGGTCAAACTTCCGGAACGCATGCTCAAGCTCCTTGTTCATGATGCCAATGATATTCAGAATATCACCATCGAAGTCTGCATTCAAACCAGGAAGGACAGACAGCGGAACCGAGAGAGTGAAATCAGTCACGTCCTTCTTTACCTTACGAACCTTCATCAGCAGGATGCTATAGTAGTTCAGAGTCGGGTTACGGTTGATAAGGATCCTCGGTTGCTCTTTCGCAATGATGAAGTTCATAACTTCATAGATGTGCGAGTTGAACTTGTATGCATCCTGATATTCCTGCCAAGCCTGTGTAAGAGAGATGTCATCCATCACCATCAGGTAGTGAATGATCTTAAACTTAAACAGCTCAAGGAAGGTGTTATAGGAAAGATCCACTTCAGAGTCACGAAGTTCCGGGTTCGGAATGATGACATTACGAGAAGTATAGTTCAGGGCGCCACCAAGAATCTGACCACGAATCCATCCATCCTTGCCGGTGATAAATTCGAAGTTCGTTGCCCAAAGTTTATTGACACGAGACTGAATGCGAGACAAGATGTAAGCACGATCAATCTCTTTGCTTCCTTTCAGCTTTTCAGACAAAGTAAACAAAGGATTCACGTGCTTGTCGATCGTGTTGAAGTAGTAGGTATCTGTAGTTGCACTTTGAGGACGAAGAAGCGTAGAATAGATGGGAATGTGAGAAGTAAAGACCGAACTCTTTTCAGAAAGAAGTCGATCCAGCTCTTCCGTTTTTCCTTTCTTCTTCATTTTTGCAAATTCGATAATCTCTTCAAAATGCTCCCGGAATTCCACGAGGCCAATACCAGCAAATCCACCAGTTGCAGCCTGTTCATCAGGATCGATATAACGAGTACGATTACCGTTTACATCGACCTGATACTTTTCGTTGATGATAGAATCCAGCATACCTTTCTTCATACAAGAAGCAAGCTTCTGATAATAGAAAGGATTGAGGATATAGTTACCACCAAGACTGATCCAACCGGTGAATTCAATATTGGTTCCCTGATATTCGACCTTAGTTCCACAGAGAGGGCAAGTCTCGCCCTCAAACAGCTTACCTTTGAATTCGCCACATTGGCAACGATAGCGCTCAATGAACGCATTCTCATCTTCGTAGTTTGTGCCATACAGAATAGACCGTGCACCATAGAGGCTCTTTTGCTTTGTATCGTCAAGCTTGACGACTGCCGGCTCCGTAATGGTGAAGCCGTTATTTGTAATGATGTCTTTAAGGTATTCAACATCCCAGTTGATGCGTTTCACACGAACTGTATGTTGCTTGTGATTTTTAGCCATATTGCGCAACCTCCATATTGGGTTTCTTTCGCATAGGTCTTGAATATGCGAATTACCTGTCTGTCAGAATGATTATTCTTTTTCAGTCTTTTCCACGTAGAGTTTGCCAACTTTCACAAGATGATTGAAGGGGTCGCACATCGTAGATGCCAAGAAGTCGCACCGTTCATTTTCAGATTGGCCAGCATGTCCTTTCACCCAGCTAAAAGTAACTTTATGATGCGACTTTGCTTCCAGGAGACGCTCCCAAAGATCCTGATTCTTTACATCATGTCCTCCAGCAGTTTTCCATCCATTGGAAAGCCATTTGTCAACCCACTTCTTGCAAAATGCATTGACCACATAAGACGAATCGGATACGACGGTGACTTCGGATGGATGCTCGAGAGCTTCAAGACCTACAATAACTCCCATGAGTTCCATACGATTATTGCTGGTCTTCGGATGGCCACCGGCAAACTCTTCCACAGACAGAATGGAATCGTCGTCGTTATACAGCTTCACAATTGCTGCATATCCTCCAGGGCCAACAGGGTTACTCTTTGCTGCGCCATCTGTGTAAATTTCAGCTTTCTGATACTTCATTTGAATCAACCTCTCTTATTTCGATATCCACATAAACAGGTTTAGCCAGTTCTCCGCAGCGTTCACATCGCATTCCAGTCATTAATGGACCATGGACTGCTCCACATTCGCATTGAATCAACGGCTGTATTAAACCATTGAGTGGGCCATCTGTAATTCTGAATAGCATTGATTCTACTTTCATAATTATTTCACTTCCTTTCTTTTTTTATTGAGAAACCTTTCAGATGTCTCATGAGTATAACATATCAACCAAAATGTCATTTAGAAATCTATGATAAAAAATACTCTATACTAAATTTAGACAGGAGGAAATGATATGGGATCAATAGATGAATTAGTGAGAGAGAATAATATGAAAGATCTGGAGATTAAATACCTCAAAAACAAAATCAATGAATATGAGACTGAGAAAATTAGTTCCATTACTTCAAATATTCCAAAATTTGAAGGAATTGATGGGTACCAAAATTCTCTTTATGATTTTAATCTATCTCAGAGATTGGATGCGTGGTTTGCTAATATGGAGAAAACCACGAATAACAAACTTCGTTTAATTACGAAGACTCAGTTCTTTGATCGAATCTTAATTCTTTATCTTAACGAGTATTGCCATAAAAATAAAGGATATTATATCACGATGGTGTATAAAGATAATATCGCTGGATTTATGGCTACACTCGCACAGAAAGAAGAAGATAAATTTGCCATTATTCCTACACTGGACGGAATGTGGCTTGGCTGTACGAATCTTAAAGACGCTCTGATTCGGTACGGTGAAGAAGCGAAGCGTCTTGCATTTACAACAGCTTGGACAAGCGTACAACTTGATCCGCAGACAAAACTTGATATCAGTATGAATCTTATCAAGAAAGATAAATAAATTTGAAGTGCTATGGAGAATTGATTTTCTTCCATAGCACTTCATTTATCGTAAAAGACAGTAGAGTAAGCCTTTATTATAAAAGAAAGGAGAGATTACAATGGCGTTTTTAATTGATGAGCAAAAATTCGTCGATGATAACGCGTTCAAATTTGAGAATAGACTTAATTCTCAAGTTACACGTTTTCTTGATAAATCGCCTGTTTTTGTCACATACTATCACGTTGATTCAGATGAAACCACAACAGATGGTGGCTTTAAAGATGTGAATGCACTTTGGGGTAAAGATTCTCCTATCAAATATAAAAAGATTGAGAATCTTCCTTTGTATGGTTTTGATTCCGTACAGCTGAATCTTCAGGATACTGATCAAGGTCTTGATACAGAATATTCTGGAGATGCTATTCTTCTTCCGAATACAGTTAAACCTCTTCAAAATGATTTCTTTACGGTAAACCACGTAAAGGGAGTTTTCTTATTCAGAGTTACTCAGGTTGATTATGATACGATCAGGCCTGATAATTTCTATAAGATTACTTATCGTATTGAATCTCTTGAAAATGAGGTTCTAGAAGATATCAATAATCAGGTAAATGAGAAGTTTACTTGTATTTTACAGAATGTAGGAAGTACGAATAACTGCATCATTGAAGAAAGTTATTTCGAGCAGCTTCAGAAGGTGAATGCTTTATATTCTGATATGGCAGAGACCTATAAAGCAATTTTCTATAGTGGTCGATACAATTGCTTCCTCGGTGAAACAGCTGTTGGTATGAAAATCTATGATCCTCTGCAAGCTGTGTTCATGAATAAGCACAAATTGCTTACGAGAGATGATAGCTATCAGACAGTACTTCTCAGTGAGATGTTTACCGATCCGAAGAGAAAGATCAAATATGAGAGAAGTATTTATCGGTTCTTTGAACGAAGAGATTTGAAGACAATCTCAAATTTCAAATATTATCTCTATCCTGGTACCAATAAGAAAGATTCTGCTTTCTATCATTGGCAGGATGATTCGATTCTGTATGTTGAAGTTCCTGAGAAAGCTGTCTTTGATCAGAAGGCTCCCAATGAACTTCTTCCTAATCGAATCGTTGCAAACTTCAAGATGAACGGTCCTGAGATTTCTCCGTACGTTGATCTCATGCAGAGATTCGTACGTGGAGAAAAAATCACCATCTACGATATTCCTCTTGAGTTAAATGAAGAACTTCTTAAGCTTGATGCAAATGAAGAAGTATTCTTCTTCACTCCAATTCTACTCTATATCATCAAAACCGTCACAAATGATTTCCTTCAGCAAAAAAAGAAGGAAACCTTATAAAAAAATCCACAGAGAGACTCATAATAGAATCCCTCTGTGGATTTTTATCGGTTAATTCATGTGGTCAGTATCGTCCTGGAAAGCAGGAGTCGTATCATACTCCGACTTATCCGGGCCAACCACATAGCTGTTTGTCTTAAGCTCTTCCATAACGATTTGCTTAAACTTGTCGGCATCAATGATGCCTTCTTTTTCGAGAACTTCTTTCTCAACTGCTTTCTTGCGCTTTACCAGCATCAGGTCATACTCGGTACCCATGTAATCCTGATCATCAATGGTTTCGATCTTGATATGACGATCATCGTATTCACGGATAGAGTCTTCATCGTCGATGAAGTCAACTTCAATACCGAGACTCTTCAGATACACCGCAAAGATTTCGTTCACACGAGATGTATAGGTCTTGCTCACCTTAAACTGGTCTTTACCAGTAATCAGGCCATTGGCAAGATCACGACGACCCTTTGCAGATGCACGATACATCAGATTGAAAATCTGAATATCTTCAGGATCCATGCCGATAGAGAAGTTCAACGTCTCAAACTCGCCGAAGCGAATAGGAGTAGAAGAACGAAGCTCTGTGAAGTTCTTATTGCGGTAACTTCTTTCAGGAAGACCTTTCGTGTTGATAGAGCCAGTGCTACGGACAGAGAAGCCTTTGCGAGAAGTCTGCTTCAGTTTCAGGATATACATCTCACCAGCATACATGGGATGGAGCATCTTGATGGTACGGCCAAACTTGTTAATGTACATATCGTACGGAGTCAGGAAATCGTACTTCTCATAGATCTTCAGCAGACGATAAAATATGGGCTCATCTTCCCACATCGGCTTCTGATGAATATAGATGTGGTCATCCATGACTTGCTGGATATATTCGTCCTTCTCTTTATCAGACAGCTTATCATAAACAGCTTTCATTTCATCATGCTGCTTATGGTTAAAGTCGTCGATGATTCCGAAGAGAAGTTCTTCCCTCTCTTTCCGAGTCTTTCTCATCTTCATCTGAGCTCTCACCTTATTGCAGATGAAGTTCATGGTGATTTCGAAGATGGGGAATGCTGTGGTACGGTTGATGATAGCCAGTACATTGAACAGCAGATCAATGGTAACCTTATTGCCATTATCATCGTAATAGAACGGCATCTCGTCGTCAGGACGGATATCAGAGATAACGGATTTATTGCCGTAACGGCCAGTAATCTTCTGACCGATATCTGCTCTCACAACGCCCTTGACAGTAATCTCGATTTTCACGTTTGAGAACAGGCTATCCTGATCTTTCCAACGCTTATCTTCATCGAGGAACTCGATGGCACGCTTATAGAGATAATTGATTTCCTTCGAATATTTCTCTCCAGAATCAAAAACCATCTCGCATGCTTCTTTAATTCCTTGATAGTACTTCCGCTGGCTCTTCAGATATTTGAGAATCTGATGAGTAAACGGAGTATCTTCGATATCGGGATTATTGCAGTATACGGTGACATCAACGACCTGACCTTTCTTATAGTAAGAAACATCACTTTCTCCAGAATGGGTCAGAGAATCATCCTTGAACTCGCTGAGAAGCTGTTCTTTAGAAAGAGTGCGCTTTGCAGCGACTTCACCAGTAGAGAACTCACCAATATCCGGGAAAGGCTTATACTTCTTTCCTTTGCCATAAAGGTTCAGGAGGAAGTCATTGTCGTTGACACCGATAGAGACCGTATTGATCTCGATAGACTGAAGCCGGTCGTGAAGACTCTGAGAAATGACACAAGCATCTTCGGACGTATAAGATTCCGTAGTGTACATGATAGGTACGTTGATACCATACCCATAGTTCATGGAATCATCATACGAACGAGATTTCTTAATCACAGTTCCCTTAGGGACTTCATCGCCAACTTCGAGGCCATCCATGTAGTCGTTATTGTACTCATAACCGAAGACTTCGGTCAGAGATTCAGAATCGCAACGGCTCCATGCTTCATAATATTTTTTCTCTTTATCGTAGACGAAAAGGGTATACGTTGTCGGATGATCGATGATATCCTCATACTTTACCACCTTATCCACGACTTCGTAGTTCCCTTTTGCCTGCTTATAGCCAGTCGAATAACGACCGACAACATTTTCGCCATTGGTAAATACTGCCGGAAAATCCGGGTGCAGCAAGTTTACGACCTGGCGTTCATGCGAAGTAAACATGATAGATCGCATGGAGGAATTGTACTGGGGCATTCCCAGCATCGTCATGCCGATAAGACTATTCGAGCCTTGCAGCTCTTCGTTGGCCTTAAGCAGCATTTCCTTATTGGAATACTTTACATTTTCTGCCATTGTAAAACCTCCAGATTTTATTTTGACGCTATCGTGAGAAGCAGATTCCAGACTACTACTCACGAAGGTATAACATATCATTTCAGCATTGCTTTGATATTTTATGCCCATTATCTTAAACGTATCCAGCGATATAGAATCTAAGGTTTTCCGTCACAGAAAATTAATCTATTTTTTTGGAAGGAGAAATCATATTATGTCAAAATCCTATAGCGAAGATTTCATTGGTAAAATTTTTCCCCTGGTTGCTCCAATTACGTCAAATGGATTCATGAACTATAAAGCACTTCGTGTTTTGAAAGACTATCCATTTGATCGAGATGAAGTGAATAAGTTGGTTGGTAAAACAGTTAGTCCCATTAGTACCAATGATATCTTTGGAACGAAGAAGTACTGCATCATTGATCCAGATAGAAAGTATGGTGCACTGTATGATGTTGGTACAACAGAAAATGGAAAGTATATTATCGCTTGGAATAATTTCCAAGATGGAACCGTAATTGCATGGATTGATCCTTATGATTACACCATCACGGATATGAAATTCTTTGACGATGAAGACGTCGACATGTTTTATGGAATCAAGTTTGATTATGATCCAAATGACAAGCGTCCTGGACATGACATTCGTGAAATTTTCAGTCAATGCTCGTATGGAGTTCGTAATTTTATTCGATGTGGTGGTGGATATTACGCTTTCGTGCATGACGATGTCGTGTTTGAAATTCGCCCTGTTATTTCTTTGGCTATGTCGTGCGAAGCCAGTCGAAATAATAACGATGGTAAATATGTAATTGGAATCAATCAAAGTTCCCATAGCGATATCATCTATCATAACCATAAAAGCCAGGTGGATATGATTCAATATTCTACATCTGGAATTAATTACCGCCTCGTGGAAAATGTCAGAAACTTTGACGTTGAATACGTTGATGATACGAATCTTTTCATGAAGCGTACTTGGCCTACCATGTTCCAATATAATACCCAAGGGGATTTTCTTGCTGTGTATAATAACGTCTCAACAGCAGAATTCGTTGAAGGTAAAGTTTCAACGATGAATAATGTTCGAAATGATTATGACCCGAGTTGGTGGGCTGATGGATACACCATCATGAATATGCGTACGTTCCATGGTATTTATCATGACATTTATATTCTTGATCCAAACCATAACGTCTATAAAGTAGTGAATCATAAAGACCTGATTCCTAGTGATAAATGAATTGCTATCCGTAAAATCAAAAATTCTGATAATATGTTATATTGGTGAATTATAAGGAAGGCGAAGTGAAGTAACCTTCCAATTTTGTATGATCCTCAAAAGATGAGAGAGGATCGAAAGGAGTTCACCATGAAGAAGAAAGTCATCAAAAAGTATGCCCGCGAGCTGCTGAACAGTATCCAGTATTATGGGTACGGTGAGGAGCGTGTGCTCAAGTTTACGGATAATGGTTATCCGTACAGCGTCGACTACGATAGCGACTGGCAGAGCCGCGGCCGTGTCGTCACGGGTAAACGCGCTCGTCAGCTCGTGCGCGCTGAAGTCATCGAGTATATTGTGAAGCACATCGACAGTGACTTCATGATGTGTGGCGAGCCAAAGTTCAACGCACACCGCAAGTACATCTTTACGCAGTACTGCGGTACGCGTTGCCCTGCCGAGCAGTACTTCACCGTTCATCGCGTTGATAACGGCGA
>OIZB01000790.1_pt1 | contig 20958 bp, 18 predicted proteins | sample 1588401 | NCBI WGS metagenome assembly OIZB01 (sample SAMN03283270) | human gut metagenome | biome: human-associated habitat; material: feces | host: Homo sapiens | place: USA | collected 2013
CCGCCAGGCAGTTCCATGAATCAGAGTTCTCCGGCTGGATCAGGTTGAACACCTTTACCACGTAGCCCTTGCTGCGCAGATATTCGCTGGTCTTTTCGTAAAGCTCCGATTTCGGGTCGGTGATGATCAAGGACTCCTTGTGGCCATTGTGGGTCTCGGACGCGCTTTGCAAAATGCGATTGATGCAGTAGGCTCGCGTTTTCATGGAGCCGCTGGCGCCGAACACGGCGATATTGCCGTTAAGTCGGGAGTTCTCGGGAATACACACCACCTGATTGTCCAGCTTGCCCAGTATGACGCCACTGTGTTTGCGGATATCGGACACCAGATCAAGGACGCCCTTCATCTCCGCTTTCTCCATGAAACCAGCCGTTCCGTAGGTGCCTTTGTTGGAGTAGGTCAGGTTGCGCTCCGCGTCATACTCCCCAACATCGGAATAGCCCATGCGCATCACCATGACGATCAGCAGGCCCAGCAGCAACAGGCAAAGCCCTACGCCGATGAGCCCGCTCTTACTGAACAGTGCTTCGCAGCAGGCGGAGAAGGACAGCACCGGCGCGGCCGGGGAGCTTCCGTCGCCTGGCGTTCCGCCCGCGTCCTTCCACTGCTGATAGTTCCGGACGAATTGCGATAGATAGCCGCCGCCAAACAGCAGCCCCACCAGAAAAAGCGGGAGCGAGAACAGCAGACTTCGCAGTTTCTTTTTCTCTACGGCAAAAACCTCCTTTCAAACGCATCAAAGTCAATGGCCTGCACAACGGCCCTGTTACCGCAGTAGCGGCGCAGCACTTCGGCCTGATGGTCGAAGCAGATCAGGATGCCATAGCGGTCCTGAAGCCGCAGTGCCGTATCGAACCGCCTGATCCGCGGCAGGTCACAGTCATAGGCGAACAGCACCGGCGCACCATCCGGCGTCATGGCGTCATTCTCCACTGTTTCACTCAGCTGCCGGGGCTCCAGATCGAGGAGCAGCAGCTCGCGCAGGTCATTGTCTAGTTCTTTATCACAGAGGAGGCGCAGCAGCACCTCTCCATGATGGTCGTTGGTCAAGAAGCAGAACCGCTCATAGCTGCCATCCAGAATGAAGAAATCATGTTTGCGTCCTCCGGTGCTGGTCAAAATCTGGTAAGCCAGATCCATGCTGTTGCCCAGAATCAGTCCATGAACATCCTCATGGCGAAACTGTGGGGCCAGGCGCTGTTGGCAGATTACGCTCCAAATCAATGCCTTGACCCGCATTTCCGATTTGTAGCGCCACTTCATCAGGGCGCTGCTGCTGTTGTAGGTCACGAAGATGCCGGAGGGCGCAAGGAGTATTCCAGTGGAGCGGGAACTGCGGATCTTCGTGGTGTCGATCCCCATTTCTTTCACTTCTCTGGAACTGAAAAAAGCAGGATAGACAATCCTGCCGCCAGCGTAACCATCCGGCGCAAAAATTGCCGGTTTTTCATCCCGATACACACATACACCCGCATTATCCATGGTCACATAGGTTTCTGCCAGGCGGTGTAGCCGGAGTCTTCGGTCAATTTCGCATTTCAAACGGTTGGTGTCGGTATCTCCTGTCAGGTAGCTGGCAAACCTGTCCGGCCGGCTTTCCAGCAGAGTGGCTTTGGCTCGCGGCCCCAGACGGTAGCCGCGCAGTTTATCCCGGTAATAGGTACGCAGCAGCCCGTCTTTTTTCAGTGCAGTGACAACAGACTCCAGATAATATGGACTGCCGGGAAGTCTGTTAAGCTGGTCTGTGGGGAACTCGCCGGAGATGGCAGTCAGAGAGAGAAGCCTGTACGCCATCGTGTCTGGCTGTGGGAATTTCCCAAGTGATCACCTCCTTGTGGTGTGTGGCTTTTACCGAGACTGCAAGGAACTTCGGTAAAAATCCGTGGTGTAACGACAGAAAAAAGCCCCGAAATCCGGGGCTAAATACGATGTTGCGGCAGGTCGGACAAGCAATGGCTGAAAATGCTCAAAAATCCGAGATGGATTTTAGGGTGTTTTCATGCTCAGCAAGCCAGGCGGGAAACCGCTTTTTTTCCATGACACTGATTCTGGTACAGTCCTTTTCGCCCAGCGCAGCGGTGTTGTAGGCATCGCAGAGCAGGCCGGTATCGTCAGCCATGACGAAGGTGGAGAGGACATCCAGAAGCTGCTTTTCTTCCAGATTGTCGTAGTCACGGATACGCCGGGTGGGAAGGCACTGGTCATAAACCTGCGTAAAGCACACCACACAATCGCTGAAGCGGGGCATGGGATGCTCTTTGGCGTATTGCTCCAATGAGAAGTAGAACGGGTCGAGCAGAAACTCAGTGTTTTGCCTCTGCTTGCGTTTTGGGAGCAGACCAGGCAGGGTGACCTCCAGTACACCGTCCTCATAGACAACCTCAATTCCGTGTACAATACCGGCGGATGTCAGGTAATCGCCTTTGCGGATGGTGGTGCTGGAATATATCAAATGCCGCAGCCTGCAGGCAATTTTCTCTGCCCGCAGGGCGGCATCAGTGGATAAGACTTCATAGTTGTCCGGATAGCGCTGAATATCCGTGGTATCCATCGCGTAAAGAGCATTGCTCAAACGGGATATATCATCAAGAATGCTTCCGATTCGGTGTGAGATGATTTTTCGTTCCAATCAAGTTCCTCCTGTTTTCTTAAAGTAATGCACCTGGCCCGCTGCATCCACGGTGCAGAAACCGGAAATGCCAGGGCAGTCAATGCGGCGAATGTCTTCCGGATTATCGACCAAAATGATGCGGCGTCCACCGCTGCGGTCATCCCGAAGCGCATGGTTGATCAGGGCCTCCTGGCCGGAAGCTGCGTAGACGATTTCGTATAGTTCACCGTTTGCAAAGAAGATAAGCTTGACCGGAAAATCACCGGGAGCATGGTATTCCACCTGCCCGATAAAATCCAAGAGTACCCAGGCAGCCCGTATCAGGGAGTTGTCTGATTTTGCTGCCCAACCAGACGGAAAGTAACCGCCTGTATCAGTTTGAAAAATACGGCCCTGCTTTTGTAGATGGGAGAGCAGGGTCTTGATGATTTCTTCTTTGCCAGGGTGAAAGCAAAGAAGCTGCTGCATATTGAGACCGGGATACATCGTGACGATCCGCAGCAGAGCCGCAGCTTCATTTCCATAGATTTCAGCCCTGGTCTTCATGGGTATCACCTCCAATGGCGTAATATAGGCGTATTCAAGACGCATTAAAATAGGAAGGAAAGCCAGTCAGTGTAAGCCAAAAGATGATCTGGTTGGCAAAACTGGCTTTTAGGCGTAATGCAGACGCAAAGCAGACGCATAGCGGCGTCTGGCAGGAAAGTTGCACATGGGAATCACCTCGCTCTTCAAATTGTTATATCTGCTGTTCGGCAGATGTGGATTGTTCACGGCGTTTTCGCTCTACGATTTCACGCAGCTCGCGGCGGTCGGTAGTAATCAGATCCTTTTCCAGAGGGCTGGCTTTGAATTCCACCATAATATTGTTGTTATTGGTAGAAATCAGACCGTGACCTCTTTCAAAGTGAGTGATCTCCATTGTTTCAGCATCGGACAGGTGCAGGGCTTCCTGTACCCGCTGGGCTTCGTCGTCCTCCAGATTCAGAATGATCTTGGTCTTGGAGTTGTTGATGATGCCCTTACCAAATCTGCCGCCGTCAAGGTCAAAGAAATCGGCAAGATCCTGGCTTGCAAAAATCGAGGCGCCGCCGTAACCGCGTATGGTTTTGGCAATTTCCAAAAGGAAATCGCCAGCCAATCTTACACCAGCAGCACCGGCGCCGGATAGAAGCTGCCAGCACTCATCGATGAAGATGGCTTTTTCTTCTGTACGGTCGGCTTTGGCTCTGTCCCAAACAAAGTCCAGCGCCACAAACATACCTACGGTGAGCAGATCTCCCGTGAGGGAGGAAATATCCAAAACAGTGTACTTGTTGTCGAGCCGAACATTGGTCTGCTTATTGAAGGTGCTGGCGCTGCCGTTTACCAGACGGTTTAGAATGTGGGCCATGCGCATCGTTTCCTTGGAGGTTTTCAAAATTTCGTACAGGTCACCAAGCACCGGCATTTCACGGTACTGGCCGGGCTGTGCAGGGTCTTCCAAAGAGGCGTTATCATGAGTGATGCCTTTTGTGTTATAGGTACGAACAAGGGCTTCGTCCAAAAGCTGTCGTTCTTCGTGAGACATATCGGGGATCAGCAGACTGAAAAATATGTGGAGCTGCTGGATCTTTGCTGCAAGTTCAGATAACTGAATGCCTGGACCGTCCAGAATTTCATTCACCGAGCGGTCTACCCGCCGAATCTCCATAACATTGATGCAGTGGGGACTGGCCGGTGAAATCTGGATAAAGGAGCCGCCCACATTGGAGCAGGCGCGATGGAATTCATGGCCTTTTAGGGGCGCAACAATGAAAATGGGGATATTTTTCCGCCTCATTCGCAGCGCCATCAACTGCATGGTAAAAGTTTTGCCGGCTCCGCTCGTGCCAAGGATCGACATATTGGCGTTCTTATAGACCGCAGAATTGAAGATGTCCACGATAATAAGGGAGCTGTTGTACTTGTTGACGCCCAGCAGGATACCGTTATCATCACACATCTCATAGGAGGTAAAGGGATAACAGCTTGCCGCACCGCCTGTCAGCAGGTTGCGTTTACCGCGCTCATACAGTTTCTTTTCCATTGCCACCAATGGAAGGGCAGATAAAAACGCCTGTTCCTCCCGAAAATGGCAGGTGCAGGCGTTCATGTCTTGTGAGAGCAGGAGCTTTTTCATTTCGCTGACCTTCCATTCCAAGTCTTCCTCGTTGGAGGCAGTAATGGTAATCAGCAGATTCAAGTAGTAGAAGTCCTCGTTGTTGGCAAGGCCCTCTTTGAGAAAGTACCCGCTTCGGATAGCGCCATCAATGTCATCAAAGTCGGTGTTGGTGTCGCTGGCGTCCTTGATTTTGGAACGGTTGATACGCAGCTGCTGTCCGACTTTCTGGATGATGGTTTCTTTGGGCTGACGGGAGAGGAACATATCCATATCGATCCCGTCACCGGCATTGACGATAAGACTGAGCCAGCCGGCTGGAACCTGCGTTTTGTAGCCATCAGAGGGCACCAGCAAATAAGCATAATACAGACCGTCAATGCAGATATGGTGACCATGCGTGAAGTCAATGCTTTTTGGCGCACAGAATTCGGTGGCAGGGATATGGTCGATCTCACTGTCGCGCCCTTTGGCAAGGTACTCAGCCACAACCTCCTGTGCCCGGACGGAGAGCGGCTTTACAGCACTTTCATTTCTGCAGAGCAGGTTATAGAGGACATCTACGGTGAACTCATCCCAGTTTTCCGGAACGATGACCTCGTTACCGCACTGACGGAGGTAGTTGGTAGCAGTATGGACTGCACTTTGCAGGGCATTGATTGCCTCGCCTTCTTCATCAGAGCGCTTGGTGTTGCTCCACGGCTCATATTCAAAAATCAGGAAGAAACGTCGGGTAATTGCCTCACGGGAACCGATCTGCTGAACGAACTGGAGGTAGTCTTCCTGCATGAGCAGACACTGTTCATTGGTCTCCTGTTCCATCTCCTTCCGAACGGTATCCAGATGGCGGTTGATCTCTGCCCGACGTGTCAGTACCTTGATTTGCAGCTTGATGGGGCTGATTTTCAAGTAGGATACAAAGGAATAGATGATGTTCCGCTGTTCCTGGGCGCTGCGCAGCATAAAATTGATGGGTACTACCTCGACGACCTTGACATAGCGGTGGTCCTTCGTGTAGATGATGCCGTTTTCAATTTTGGAAATCGGCAGATAATCTGCTACCGGGTTAAGGCAGGCGGGCTTCGGCTCCTGGGTGCGGATAGGGCGTTTTACTTTGCGCTCCTTGGAGACCTTCTTTTTTTGCTTGGCGGCTTTCTTCTCCTTGGCAGGCTTCTGCTTTTTCACAGGACGGAGTTTTTGGCGGATCTCGTAGCTACGAACTTCATCAAACTCCGCTGGGAAATCCTCTCTGCCGGAGCGCCGTGACCGTCTGGGAGCCTTGTCGGGCTTGTGTACCTTCTTTTTAATATGCTTGCCGCCATGCTCTGCCGCCGGAACCGCATCTTCTGCGCTGTTACCGCCTATAATGCGGCGGTTTCGCAGGTACTTTATGAAAATCAGCAGAAAAGAGGAAAGGCTCTCACCGGAAATTCCGATAAGCGCCACCAATGCTGCTGGCAGTGCGGTCAGGCACAAAGCGATGATACGGGCAGTCAGGCTAAGAGGGAGCAATGAAAAAACCGGCACACCAATGGCAAATGCCAGGATGCCGGCTTCAATCACATTTCGGGCTTTGAACATACCACCGAAGAAGGTGCCTGACTCGATGAAATTCGGTGGTATTATGTAGGTATCTCGGTCGATTTTATGATTCATGATTAACCTCGTTTCCGAAGCCGGGCGGGCACATCAGCCGATAATCCAGAACGGACCGCCAGCTCCAGCGCGCCGGCTGGCCTCATTTAAGATAATGGACAGATCCCAGAGCTGTTCGCTCCGTGTGTAACTGGCAGGGTCAGCCACCATGATCTTGCCGTCTTTTACGCCACGCAGGACAATGAAGTGACCGGATGAGGTAAAGTGGCCTTCAGACATGATTGCTACTACCAGTTTACCATTAGCCAGTGCGTCTGTGATGCGCTGTGGTTCCGCAGTGGTACAGCCGGAAACCGGAAGCCCCCATTCCCCAGCGGCGGCAGGTATCAGTGCATGGTAAGAACCACTGCTTTTACACCAGTAGCCGTTGTTGTAAGACCACTCGGCCATCTCCATAGGGTCAACCATATCGTCTGTCAGAGAGGACACCACGATTGCCATAGCGGTAGGGCCGCAGCCATAACCGCCAATATTGTCCGTGCCATAGGCTTTACCGGCATAGCGTTCATCCAGCTGATTGTAGTAAACAACAGGTGTGATCCCATCGGTGAAAGTAACATCGCCCAGAGAGGTGATGCTGTTTCCGGTCCACGCTTCCAGATTCTGCAGCAGACCATCGCCCAAGAACAGGCTTAGGTTGGAGGCATAATCGGCTGCAAGCTCCTTTTGGTCATCGGTAAGCTGGAATACAACATCAGAAAAATAGGACTCACCGTTGTAACGGACAGTATAGACCATCCATGTTTCTGGCTCTGTTGTTTCTTCCCCAGTCTCCGGATCGGTCACGGTGCTCTCACGAATCTCTTGCTTGCTGGTGTAGGAATATAGATGCTGCTTGTTTTCCCGCAGGGTGGCGGCAAGGTCATTTAGAGAAATGCTTTCAAAATCCTTGTCTTTGGCTGCACAATACTGAGAAATAAACAGGTTGGCGTTATAAATAGGCCCGCCGGAATAAGCATTTTTGACCTCCATATGGTCGGCTCCCGATGCCGCAAAGTCAGCTTCGATCCGGGCAAGTACATCATCCAGTGCCTCGCCCAAGATGCCGTTGAGGGTAAAGGTGATCTCGTTGGCGTTCTCAATAATCGCTGTTTCGCTATTCAAAATCGGAATTTCGGGGTCAGATGGCGAAAAGGCATTGGTCAGTCCGCCGAAAATAAGACCGGGGAGCATGAGAACAAATAATACCGGCAGCATAAGCAGGGCAATGACTGCCACAATGATTTTTCCGATATGCTTCCGACCTGCCCACACTGCGCCTGCAACTGCACCGTAAGGACCGCCTGCGGCAGCGCCTTTGGCAGCGGAGGAAATAGCTTTTCCGGTTTTGATTGCACCGCGGATGGTATGCGCTGCGGAGGCGCCGGTCTCCACAGCTTCGGAAAAACCGCTTTTCTGATCTTCTGGCATTTATATCTTGTCCTTTCTCCTCGGGGCTGGAGGCAGCTTTTTGACAATGGACTCGTTGAAGGCGATAGAACCGTCAGGGGCCATATAGGGCGATTTGTCAACAGCATCCACAGCGTACTGCTTATACCATGCTGTACCATCCACGGCATGAACGGTGGTGTACTGGCCTTCCGGGGCAACATATTGGTCTGCGTGGTACATACCAAAGGAGATACCTTCGGGATGTTCTGCAGTTACTTCTGTACCGGTGATGCGGCCGCCGCCGATTTCGACATTCTGGAAGGTCGGAACATTTTCAGCTCCGGATTCCAGTGCCGCGTATCCCATGTAAGAGTGCAGGGCTTCGGCGGCTTTTTCACCGGAAATGGAACCCATTTGGCTGATACTGCCAGTGGCTACGCTGCCGATTACATTGTTGGCAAAATTGCCGCCCTTACTGACGGAAGAAGCGTACATATGGCCGCCGATCCCTCCGGCTGCAGCATCGCCTAAAAGACTGCCAAGACCGGAGGGCTTGGAGCCGGGAGTTGTGGTGGCTGTTTTGATGGCGCTGTTTGTGACTTTTCGGCTCACCACTCCAGCAAGACCGCCGCTGGCAAACCCTGCTCCAAAGCCGCCGCTGCCTTTACCACCGTTTGCGTTGACATTGGTGGAACTGCTGTTCCTCCCGCCGCCAAAGTGGTGACTGGAAAAGTTCTTGATGCCGCCGATGCCTCTGGCAGCAATCATAGCCTCAGCCAACATGCTGCCGCCGGTATGTCCTACATTGACACCCAGGCTGGAGAGGAAAGAATCGATTTTCTGACCGACTTTGAGAAAGCCGATAGCACAGAGAAACCAGATAAACACATTGCCGGAAACGGCTTCTTTTCCCACAGCGTCTACCTGAGCCTGCACATCGCTTTCGGAGATAGCGGCAAAAGCCGGCTGGCAGAGCAGGCAGGAGAGAATTGCGACTGTAAAGGCCGCAAATAAAAATTTTTTGAGTTTCTTCAAGGATAAGACCTCCTTATAACGAAAGCGGGTTCGCAAGGAAGGACCCCACCATGCTTGTGAACAGGCGCAGGCACCAGGCGTTCATGACCAATAGGAAAATTTGACCGCCAAGCATCCGGCACCAGGATTTCCAGATGTTTGCTGTGGTCTGGCTGGCGCCCATAGAAAAAGCCACAGGAGCCGTGTAGACCAGTACACCGAGCAGCACATACCGTTCGGCTGCCTCGAACAGAAGTTTTAGGTAGTTCCAGGCCAGGATGAGAACCAAAATCAAGGTAATCAGTGCCACAGCCCCATTGGCACACACACCGATGATGACCAGCATCACGGAATTGAAGTCTGCAAAGCTTAATGCAGGAAGGTCGGACTCCATGATCCAGTGGTAGGGGGTGCCGCCGATGGTAAGAACAATATTGACGATTTCATCTGAAAAGAGCGTCAGCAGGATAAAAATAACGGAACGGATACTCAGCTTTACCGGGTCTTCTGCTTCCACACCTGCGCCAAGACCGAAGTTTTTGAATAACTGCCAGACCCAGTTGAGCAGGATGATCCCGATTGCCAGAGCCACGAAAACAGAGTACATAGTCTCTGCTGCGGGAAAATAACGCAGAAATACAGCCATATCACAGCCCAGCGCACCCAAAACCGATGTGGTCACCAGATCAAGACCGGCCATTACCTGTTCTGCGATCCATTCCACTATGCCGTCTAAAATGCCCATAAATGCAAGCCTCCTTTCCGGCGAGCAGTCAGACGGTCAATCAGCCTGTCCATTGTCCGCCACTAAAGAGCGGCGTCACATACGCCATGATAAAGCCCAAGCCATTGAGGATAGCCCAGGTGATACAGATTCGTTTGAGCCAGGCGCGGCTTTCATCCACCGTCCGTCCGGAACGGGAGAAGTTCATGAGCAGCAAGGCTACCGAAGCAGTGACGATGGCGGCGATAGTGGAGATGGCAAGGATTTGGGTGTATACATCCTGCATGATCTCTTTGGCCTTGGTCCATACATCTGTTGCCGCATAAGCCGGCTGGCAGAATATCATGGACATCATCACACACAGGAAGGCGCTGTAAGCCACTTTGGGCAGCGAAAGCCTGCGCTTGGACTGGGTATCCGGCTCCTGAAGCTGCGGAGTTTGAGGGGTTTTCGTTTTCTTCAATTTGCGATCCTCCAATTCTGAATGATTTTTTGATGCTCAATAGGGAACAGAAAAACCCACACCTGTCAAAACAAATGTGGGCTTTCAAATGGCCGGGCGGCCATCTGGGCAGCAAAAAAGCACCCTGATGAAAGGTGCCGTTACTGTCCTGTTCGGTTTTGGGTGCAAGTTTGAGCATATTCAGTTTAACACATCGGTATTTACACTGAAAGAGCAGAACCATGCCAATTTTGTTCCCGAATTGTGCCAATTATTTGCCCGATTGTCCGGAAGATGATTTTGGCTCTGGGAAGAACTGCTCCAGCATGTCTAAACTGTCCTTGGAGGTATAGCCCCAAAGAACGGAACTGAGGGCTTCAATGGCTTCCCGGCGTTTGCGGTAGTAAGTTCTGAAACTGATGTCGCGGATATGCGGTCGCAGGGTCTCGATAATTTCCTCAACATTTTTGAGCTGCTGCGGCGAGAGGAAGGAGTAGTACAGCAACCAGTAATATGCCTCACCGTTTTTGTGCTTGGTACGCAGCAATTCGATTGCGGAATCCAGCAGCTTGAGCATTTTGTGGCTGCGTTCAATGCATTTGGCATGATGCTCGATGTCGCTTCCGGCCAAATCAGCGCCAGCCAGATAGACTGAATCCAGAAAATCCTCAATGGAGGTACCATACTCAATCTCAAACTTGGTGCGGACATGCTGGACAGAAAGCTCCAGGCTCCACACAACATCCCGGTATTTTTTCAGCAGTTTCCAGGTATCATGGTACAGGGGATTATCAGCAACATCAGGTTCAACAAATTTTCTCATTTCAGGTTCCTCCTATTTTCGTGCTCCTCAGAGGGAGTGAGTGTAAGTTCAAAAGTGGCGATTGAAGTGTTTGTGCCGCAGAGGATGGTCAGACCAAAGTGGACTGTAGATTTCCCTCGCGCACGCGGAATCAACTCTTCCCAGCAGTCGTCCGATAAGGGATATAACTTATAGCGGGAGAGTGGGCAAGAAAAGCAGGAAATCCCTTGCGTAGATAGGATGTCAGCCATCTTGCGGAGTATCGTTTCAATGTGCGATTTTGAAACGCTGGAAAGTGCATCCGAAACAATGACCTCATGCTCAGAGATAGAATGGCTCTCTTCGGTTTCAGCAGTTTCCGGAAGCTCCAGATGAATGTTTAAGGTCATGGCAACTTCCTCCTTGTCGATTAAAACATCGGAAATCTCAAACATGGTGGACAGGTAGTTCTGCAGGTAGATCACGCTTCCATGCCGGCCGGGAAACGACATGATAGAGATATACCCAAGACCGTCCAGCTTTTTCAGTATCCGGCATACGGTAGCGCGTGACAGCCCCCAGCGGCAGGAGAGTTCGGTATAACTGACCAACGGGTTTCCTGTACCATTGCGAAAGTAGGCTACCGGACCGACCTCTGACCCCTGCACCTGCGTATCGTTGTAGACAGCGGATACCCACAGATCCAGAACGATGTCCATTTCAGAGCAGCGGGCAGAGCTGACCAGTTCCAGGGCAACAGAGACTGGCAGGAAGAAAAAACCGGTATCCTTTTGGCAAGGGGCATTGTACTCCAGTGCGGAATTGTGGCGGGCCCAGTGGAGGATTTTATATTTGACTACATTGCCACGGCCCAGCAGTGTATAGGAAATCAAGTGCTGCTTCTGAAGGGTATCCAGCATGGACAGCGCCTGCCGATGAAAGCGGGTGCGGAACCAGCAAGACAGTTCCTTGACGGTGCAGACCCATTCGCCGGGGGAGACTGTGTAACTGATCCCGTCAATACGGCGATATGAGGTGCGGAAGTTTGCATAGCTGCAAAGTACAGTAAAATGAAAAAGGCCGGAGCCTCCGTTTATGCGGATGCTCCGGTCGTTGATCAGTTTGTGGATGAACTCACGATAAATCCGGCATCGTGGGTAATCTACCACTTGTTTGATTTGAAGTTGGTATTCTGGCATAGTGAACCTCCTAGTTTTTTATGCAGACAAGTAGTTCGCTGAAAAATGTTGACTTGAATAACTGATGGGGGTATACTCATATTTGTATGAGCTGCAAATAAGCAGTTTGTGCATTGCTGGTTTCCGCAGTTTTAGCATTGATACCTTATAATATAGGCTAAAAGCGATAAAGAAACAGTATCAGGGATGTTCTTCATGGCTCTACAATGTGCCAGTCCTTTTCATGGAAAATTTATCCAATTTTTGACATTTTGGAGCTGACACACTTTTTCACAAAAAAATATGCCTACAAACAACTACAATTTTTATACAACTTTTCGAGTGAAGCGGACGGTCAAATAGGACACAGGACGAATGATAAATAGTTTCAAAAACCCAGCAATTATGCGGATTTTGCGCACTACGGAGCGGCATGGGGCGGGATGGAGAGAGCAAAATTTTATTCCTCTCTGGACAAAACGCGCATTTCCTTTTTTCCTATCTTCGGATAGTTGATCTCCACGGTAGGAAAGACTCCTTTACACTTTGAAGCAGTGAACTTTAATATCCCGTGCAGCACGACCAGAATATCATGTACGGTCTTTGGTGCCAGCTCATCTTCAAACTGCAATTCTTTGATGAAATCGTCCATCAGTTCCGTAGTAAATCCCAAAGGGCAGCAAGCGCCAAGCTTGGGAATGATGTGCTTTTCAACTACCGTGCTGTACTTGATATACGTTGATTCTTTCACCTTGCTTTTCTTTGCGTGAAGCCACCCCATACAATAGGCGGAAAACAGATTTGGAGTCCTGGATGTTGGCAAGGGATTTCCGCTTGCTAACGCCGCTTTGCACTTTTCTGCTTTCTCTTTGGCCTCACGATATGTTTTTCCATAGCAGTATCCATACTTGATTTTTCCGGATAGTTCGCGCCCTTTGCTATAGCGGGCTTCCCAGCGTCCATCCCGCCGTCTGAAGATATTTTCACCCTTTGCCATTTTGTAATTCCTCCTTGTGCTGTGATCATATGGGTGTGGATCTTATTTTAAATCCATCCAGACTGCCGGATTGACTGCGCTAAACTTTCAAATCAAGGTATTTCTTCGACAAATATTGCCGTGCGCTGATAAAATCACACTTTTTTCTTCCATTTCCTTGTTGAGGCAATTGCATTTCAATGTGCAATATGCTATAATACGGGAAAAAAATAGGGCTTATCTTTCCCGTGGAGTGGCAAACTCCATGAAAATTCCGATTGTGGATCAGCAAATCATTCGCAGTAATAAAAATGATTTGCTTTTTTCTTGGACACAACATAGTGGGCACTCACTCAGTAATAACATCATGTACCATAAATGAGGTAATCGAATGAAGAGGGAACGGAATGCAAAGCAAGCTTTTATTGAGGGGACAGTTCGTGTTGTGGCCAGGGATGGATTAGACAAAACGACAACGAAAGCAATCGCAACAGAAGCTGGCCTGAGCGAGGCATATATCTATCGCTGCTTTGAGAGCAAAGAGGCGCTACTGTGTGCTGCCTTCCACATGGAAGATGTCGCTTTCGCATATTTTCTCAAGCAAAACCTCGTGGGTATGCATATACAGAATGCTCCATGGAAGGACAGAGCGTTTCAACTGTGGTCAGCAAGCTGGAGGTTCATTCTTGGAAGGAAGGACGACTGCCTCTTTTACCTTCGATACTACTATTCTGCGAATTACCGCACTTATGCATACGAGGAGCATCTCCAATGTTTTCAGGAGCTATTTTCAGCGGTGGAACAGACTTTCAAACCGGAAGCCAATGTCAACATGCTACTTCATCAGGTTTTTGACACGATGCTGTCTTTTGCCGCAAGAGTGCTTGGCGGCGAAATGCCGGATGATGATGCGACCACGCAGTGGGCATTTGAACAGATATACAGCTTTGTTGTACCTAACGTTCGTGAAGAGCTTTTGATCCCATCTGGCTCAACACCGGCCTGACGGTGCAGCTACTTAGAGATTAAGAGTGTAGGGATGTGGGATATATGGCGTCAACAGCGACCGGCTGTTTGGCAGAGAAAAGCTCTGCCGATGTGATCATTCAGATAGCAAAGCCTGTACTGCGGCAGAAGAAGCTGTACCTGATAACGAAGCGTGTTTTTGACATAGTATGCTCCTTTTTGGGCCTGCTGATTTTAGCAATCCCGATGATGATCATTGCACTGATTGTCACCATAGACTCACCAGGCGCTCCGATTTTTAAGCAGGAGCGGCTCGGCATCAATGGGAAGCCGTTTATGATCTATAAATTCAGATCCATGTGCCTTGATGCGGAGGAAAACGGCCCCCAGTGGGCGGATGAACAGGATCCAAGATGCACGCACTTTGGCCAAATCCTTCGGCGCACTCGGCTGGACGAGCTTCCCCAGCTTTATAACATCCTGCGAGGCGACATGAGCTTCGTTGGCCCACGGCCGGAGCGTGCCTATTTCTACAGAGAATTTGAGAAATATATTCCAGGCTTCTCCAACCGCCTGCTGGTCACGCCGGGGCTGACCGGGTATGCACAGGTAAACGGCGGATACTCACTAAAACCGGAAGAAAAAATCATCTACGATATGGAATACATTGAACGCCAATCCATCATCCTTGATATCAGGTGCCTCTTAAAGACTGTACATATCGTTTTTTCTCATGAGGGTGCCAGGTGATATTTGTGTGTTAGGGTTCTTAAACCGGAATAAGAAAAAAGTAAGAGAGATCGTGAAAAAATGAAACGTGACATCCTTTTCCTCTGCCAATTTTTCTATCCAGAATATAACTCCTCCGCAACACTCCCTTTTGATACTGCCAGTTATTTGGCGCAAAACGGATACTCTGTCGGTGCCTTGTGCGGCTACCCAAGGGAATATAACACCAGCGGTGAGGTTCCAGTTAGAGAGACGAAGGATGGCGTTTCCATTCACCGGCTTCACTATATGCAGCTCAGCCGACACAGTAGGCTTGGAAGACTGATCAACTATTTTTCTTTTACACTCTCGGTCTTGCTCCATATTTTCGAAATTAAGGACTACCAAGCGGTCATTGTCTATTCGAATCCACCGGTACTTCCTATTGCTGCAATTTTGGCCAATAGACTCTTTAAAACGAAAATCATCTTTGTGTCCTACGATGTTTATCCGGAAGTCGCTTATGCCTCGGGTAGTCTGAGAGAAGGCAGCACCGTTTCAAGCGTGATGCAGCGAATAAACAGAAGCCTCTTCCAACGCGCTGAATCTGTCGTGGCATTGACCGATGAGATGCGGGAATACCTTCTTGACCATCGGCCTGAGCTTTCTGCGAATCGCGTTGTCACCATTTCCAATTGGGCGCATGAAGCAGCAGATGGCAGCAAGTCCGCAGCACGGGCTGAACTGGGATATACAGATGGGGACTTTATCGTTGCCTACTTTGGCAATATCGGTATCTGTCAGGACGAAACAGCCTTGATTCAGGCAATGAATCAATTGGCGGATCACAAGAATATCAAATTTTTAATTGCTGGGCACGGAAACAAGATGCCATCAGTCCGACAGGCGGCAGAACGGCTTCCAAATGTCCGGATCTGCGATTTCCTCACAGGAACTGCTTTTGAGCATGCAGTCGCTGCCAGTTCCTGCGGCATTGTCAGTCTCGAACAGGGGCTGACCGGTATGTGTGCCCCCAGTAAATATTATAGCTATCTGCAGGGCGGTTTGCCAATTCTGGCTATCGCGGAACAGAGCTCCTACTTATCAAAGGAAGCTTTACATTCTGAAATCGGGCTATATTCAGATGTGGGAAATAGTGTGCAGCTCACCCAGAATATCTTGAAACTGTATCGGAACCCGGAACTGTGCAAAAAAATGTCAGATAATGCAGTGAGACTCTACACAGAAAAGTATGCCAGGGGCATCGGCCTAAGCAAGTATGCCGCCTTGGTTAAGAACGTATTACGCACGGCCAACTAAGGGATTGCTTTTCATGAAATACCTATTCATTAACTCTGTCTACGGATTTGGAAGTACAGGCAGAATTATCGCAGATAAATGTGAACAGCTCAAAAACGAGGGCCATGAATGTGCTGCCGCATATGGAAGGACATGTGCAGATAACGGTGCAGCACAATTGATTCGAATCGGCACAAAGCCGGATTATCTGTTTCACGCAGGAATTACGCGTTTATTCGATTTGAATGGATGCGGCTCCAGAGCGGCAACACAGCGATTGCTTTCACAAATCGAGCATTTTCAGCCGGATGTGATTTGGCTACACAATCTGCATGGCTACTATTTAAATATTGAACTGCTCTTCAAATGGTTGAAAGAGCATTCTCAAATCAAAATCCTTTGGACGCTTCACGACTGCTGGGCATTTACCGGACATTGTGCTCATTTCAGCGCCGCAAAATGTGACCGCTGGAAATCCGGCTGCGGAGATTGTCCACAGTTGAAGGCATATCCCAAAACATATGGGGCGGATCACACGCAGAGGAACTACCGGCAGAAACAGGCGTGCTTTACTGGCCTTGCAAACTTGACAATCATTGTTCCATCGGAGTGGTTGGCCCGGACAGTGAAGCAAAGTTTCTTAAAAGAATACCCTGTTGAAGTAGTACACAATCAGATCGATAAAAGCCTGTTCAAGCCAACACCAAGTGATTTCCGAGAACAATACGGATTGGACGGGAAAACAGTTATTCTGGGTGCAGCCAGCGTTTGGGATAAGGAGAAAGGACTGCTCGATTTTTGCCGGCTGCGGGAAAAGCTGGACAGCCGGTTTGCAATCGTCTTGGTAGGCGTGACGGATAAGCAAAAAAGCAGGCTCTTGCCGGGCATCCTGGCCCTGCCCCGTACAGCCAGTCCCAGAGAGTTGGCCGAAATCTACAGTGCGGCAGACGTGTTCGTCAATCCTACGCATCAGGATACATACCCAACGGTGAACTTGGAAGCCAGAGCCTGCGGGACGCCAGTCATCACCTATGATGTCGGTGGCAGCCCTGAGAGTGCAGGCGGAAAGTACATTGTAAAAGAAAATGATATTGACGGGTTGGCAGAGCAAATTTACAAACTGACGGAGCGAGAAGCGGTGGAGCTATCTGTATGATTATTTTGGGACCATTGTTCCCAGAGAAACGGGAACAGGAAATTATATCCGCATCAAAACGAGGCGTCTCCAATGCAGCGAATAACTTTCAATGGAATCTGATTAAGGGAATCCATGCGAATACAGATGAACCACTGATTGTTATCAATGCCCTGCCAGTTGGAACATGGCCTAAAAACTTCAAAATCTTTCACCTGAAAGATACAGACTGGTCCTGTGAGAACATAGTCGGCCATGAGGTCGGCTGCTGGAATATCCCGCTCGTAAAACAATTCATGCGAATGAGGAAGGTACGGGCGTGGCTGAAGAAGTATCCGTGTGAATCGGAAGTTCTGATCTTCACAGCATATCTTCCGTTTTTGTGGGCTGTCAATAAACTGAATCCCGAATACAAAGTAACGGCAGTGATTACGGATATCCCCGAGTTTTATGATATGCACCGGGTTTCTTCATTCAGGAAACTCTTGCGGAGAATCCACTGCAAAATTGTTTATCACTTTATGGCAAGGGTAGATCGTTTCATTCTCCTGACGGAACAAATGGCTGTGCCTTTGCATGTAGGTGATCGCCCATACCTCGTGATGGAGGGAATGTGCGGAGATGTTGCAGATGAACCGCCGGTTTCAAAGCCTCAACCGTTTTCCATGCTATATACAGGACGGTTGAACCGGCGCTATGGCATTGAATTGCTCCTCCAGGCGATGAAGGAGTTACCGGATCCTGATATTGAATTGTGGCTGTGCGGCTCCGGTGAAATGGAGGAAGAAATTCGCACGTATGCTGCGCAGGATTCCCGTATTCGCTTCTTCGGTTTTTTACCACATGAGGAAGCGGTGCAGTTGCAGAAGCAAGCAACCGTGCTTGTCAATCCAAGAACCAATCAGGGCGAATACACGAAGTACAGCTTTCCTTCCAAGACTATGGAGTATATGGCATCGGGCCGTCCGGTCATGATGTTTCGTCTGGACGGGATACCCGGAGAGTATGATCCATTCTTAACTTATATTCCAGAGGAGAGCGCTGCTTCCATTCGGAATACGGTGGAATCTCTCAGAGAATTAAGCCCATCAGAGCTGGATGCGATGGGCGCGAAAGGGAGAGATTTTGTACTGAAGAATAAAAATCGAAATGTGCAAATGCACCGGGTCCTGGACTTCATTCATAAGGAGCAAAGCAACGCATGACAATTGTACCTCTGTTCCTGCTGACGCTCGGTGCGATCAATTGGGGATATGCATATCCGCTGGTGTTCCTGTTTGTAGCTCTGTTGCGGCAGCGAATGCTTGGCAGAGAAATCTATTTTAACTTCTTGTATGCGCCAGGCTTTTGGCTGCTGCTGTCTGCAGGCATGACATATGCCCTGATTGGAATGCGGACGATCTCGGGTGTGTACCACCATGGAATTCTGCCAGTCGTCGCATTCGCAATCGGTTGGCTCATCGCTGAGGGAAGTTCTGATAAACAAATCCGAGATGGCATTTTGGCGCTGGCAGCCGGATTTGGAACTTACGCAACCTTGAATATGCTGGTCAACATCGGAAATAACCGATACCGTTTGATTGATTTCTGGACAGGTACATATCGAGCTGCAACGGGATCCGGCGCACTAAATACGCTGCCGATCTCAGTTACCCCCTATGCGGTGAAGTTCGAGAAAAGACTCCCGGTAAAGATCCTGTTCCTTGCGTTGTTTTTTGCCACAATTCAGTACATGTTCATGCTGGGAACACGAACACAATTTGCAATTCTTCTGCTGATTGTGATTCTTGCCGCACTGCAATTCGCATACAGCGAGCATGGTATTGCTGGAATTTTGAAATGTCTTGGAATCATGGTCGTTATCAGCCTGATTGCGTTTCTGTTCTACCATTTCAATGTATTGTCCATCAGGGATTATATCCTAAGTACAAATCTGGCGGCGCGCTATGAGCGGCGGGCATCCTTAGAGAATTCGGATTCTTTCCGCTTTCAAAGCTTTTGGATCGGACTGCGTGAATTGATTCAGTACCCGATGGGTGGCCGAGCCAGTCAGATATATCGCCACAACATGTGGTTGGATGTTGGCAGAGTTTCAGGAATTATTCCATTTTGCCTGTTGCTGATTTACTCCATTAAAAACTTCGCCAATGTGACGGTGATATGGAAAAACCCAAAAATCCTTCCGTCGCTGCGATACCTTCTTCTGTTCCTGTATATCGGCGCGTATGTCAATTGCTTTGTTGAACCAATTTGGGAAGGTGCATTGAACTTCTTCCTTGCTCTGTGCGTAGTGGATGGAATGGTCAGTGCAATGATGAGGAGATTAGAGAATGACCCCAATTCAGAAGAAAGTGTTCCAGATGCTTCAAATCTTCACGCAGATCTGTGATCGGTTGCAGTTGAAATACTTCTTAGTATGTGGCAGTGCGCTGGGGGCGGTTAAGTATGGTGGTTTTGTCCCTTGGGATGATGATGTCGATGTCGCGCTATTCCGCAATGATTATGAACGCTTCTGCAAGGAAGCTCCGGCTTTGCTTCCAAAACAGTTTTTCCTTCAAAACTTTCAATCAGATCCTGCATTTCCTGCTATCTACAGCAAACTGAGGGATTCAGAAACGACTTGCATTGAGGAAAGCGTCGCGGCACTTCCAATCAACCATGGAATCAGCATTGACATTTTCCCCCTGGATGGTTACCCGAAAGATAAAAAAGAGCAGGAACGACTGGAGCGCAAGAAAGCCTGGTTTGTCAGCAAGCTATCTATTCCCTGTGTTCGTCCTGAGCGATGGAAAGAAGCAGTTGTGAATCCGCTGCGAGCTTTGGGCTTTGGTAAAAATACCGCACAAACTGCTGCGGCCTATACAGCATTGATCTTTGCATGGCCGGTAGAATCTTCGAATGTCATCGCAAACCACGGGAACTGGCAGGGACACTTGGAATACCACAGAAAAGAAATATATGGCGATGGCAGCTACGGCATATTCGAGGGGCTTCCTGTCCGTCTTCCGGAAGACTGTGATGCGTATCTGAAGCAGAAGTATGGTGACTATCGGCAAGATCCACCGCCAGATAAGCAAAGAAGCCATCACAGATACTTGAAATTAGATACCGAGCGTCCATACACGGAATACTTGTGATTTTAGGGCACACGCCCTGAAGAATATAGCAAAATCAAAAATAAAGGAAGGTTATGGAATGAAAAGAAAGACACCAGTCAAACTGATAGGCTATTTGTTATGCGTTGCACTTTTGTGTGGCCTATTGGCCGGATGCGGCAATGACAAAGTGCAGGAAGAGCAGAATGATAATGTTTCTGCAGATACGATTCCAGAAGATGTAGTCGTTCATACAGACTACGGTGATCTGCATTATCCGGATCGTTGGCAGGAGTATGTTACCATTCGCCAGGAGCAGAACGGAAACACGATTGCGGTTACCTTTGAAACCAAGAGCGGAGAAGAAACCTATGAATTGTTCAAGGTTTTAATTGGTGATGACAGCAGCGAGGTTGTTGGCTGCCTGACGGATGACACAGGAACCCAGCGAAATGTTTATCTGCATGTAGAGGAACTGCCTGCAGACTCTGGCTTGGAAGAGACAGAGCAGACCCGCTTCTACGCAATGCAGGAGGACTTAAATTATCTGATCGATAATTTAAAATAAATGTAAGGAGAAACTGACATGGCGAGAGGAACAATGAAAAGGTATCTGTCAATGTGCCTTGTCATCGTCATGCTGCTGACAACGCTACTGCCTGTTGGAGCGTATGCGGCAGATGACTCGGCAATTGAGGATACCGCCACGAACTATGAAGAACCTGTTGCTTCTGAACTCGAGGATGTCTCCATTGAACTGGAAGACCAGGAATCGGAGCAGGCGGATGAGACATCTACCGTCACTGAGATTTCAGACTATGCGACATTCCTTTCCTGCTTCAAGGTTCTGGAAGGCTATGCC
>OIZB01000791.1_pt1 | contig 20958 bp, 11 predicted proteins | sample 1588401 | NCBI WGS metagenome assembly OIZB01 (sample SAMN03283270) | human gut metagenome | biome: human-associated habitat; material: feces | host: Homo sapiens | place: USA | collected 2013
TAAAAATACAAATATATAATATAAATTACCTTATATATAGTGAAATATAAATATTCGTAAAAGTTTTTCATTATATTTAAGGTAACTTTTTTTACGTTATAAACTAAAAAAATATATAATGTAAAATTCTGTAAGAAATAATTTGAAAAATAAACGAAAATTTTAGGGTTGAAAAAAGCCCTCTAATATAGTATAATAAATAGATGTAAGAAATTTAAGAGGGGTGATATCATGTTTAAAATGTATAATACAGATTTAATAACAAATATAACAGAAGAGGTAACAGAATATAAGAGGGGAAATTGGATTAACATGATAGCGCCGTCTGACGATGAAATAAAAACAGTTTGTGAAAATATAAATATTCAAGAAGATTTTATTCGATATGCATTAGACCCAGAGGAAAGAGCCAGAATAGACTATGAAGAAGATGATGGAACAACTTTAATTTTAGCAGACGTTCCTATTATTGAGAAAGACGAAGACCAGAAAGAGTATTCTACAATACCAGTTGGATTTATAATAGTAAGAGACGAATATTTTATTACAGTTTCTTTAATGGAAAATCAAGTAATAAGAAGAATGAATCCAATGAAAAATAAATCGGTTGCTACATATAAAAAGAGTAGACTTGTCTTACAATGTTTATATGTAAATTCTGAAATTTATTTAAATTTATTAAAAAAAATAAATAGAGAAACAGAAATTGCAGAAAAGGAATTAAGACAAACAAGAAAAAATAAATCATTATTAAGACTTTTAAGTTTAGAAAAGAGTTTAGTATATTTTACAACATCACTAAAAGCAAACGAAGTTGTAATGGAAAGAATGAACAGAGGCAAAGTTATAAAACTATATGAAGAAGATGAAGATTTATTAGAAGATGTACTTATAGAAAATAAACAAGCAATGGAAATGAGCAAAATATATAGTGATATCTTATCTGGAGTTATGGATGCTTATTCTTCAATTATATCAAATAACTTAAATGGAGTTATGAAAATATTAACAGCAATTACTATTATAATTTCAGTTCCAACAATGATATCTAGTTTTTGGGGAATGAACGTAAAAGTTCCTATGCAAGACAATCCATGGGGATTTGCTATAATTTTAATAGCATCTATACTAATTGGTATAATAGTAACAATTATATTAAAGAGAAAAGACTACTTAAACTAATTAAAATCTAATTAATTTAGAAAGTAATATAAAAATAAACAACATGTAATTAAATAAATATAATAATGATAAAAATTATTATATTAAAAATAAAAAAAACAAGAAAATAAAAAAAGAATAATTTTTTTTATTTTTGGGAATAACTATTTATAAAAGCATAAGCAAGTATTAGCTTTTGCAATTTTATAAAAGGAGGCTGTTATGAAAGTATTAGATATAATTGCACTTATATTAGTAATAATAGGTGCAATAAATTGGGGATTAATAGGATTATTTAACTTTAATTTAGTTGACACTATATTTGGAGCAATGTCTATAGTTAGTAGAATAATATATACTTTAGTAGGAATTGCAGGACTATATAGCATTAAGTTTTTATTTAACAGAACATAACCCGAAAAGATTGAATTCTAGGCAATATTAGTATATAATATAGTCTAGAATTTATTTTTTAGGAGGAGAAAATGTTAACAGTTACAGGAGTTACAATAAGATTTGGCAAAAGAACTTTATTTGAAGATGTAAACATAAAGTTTAATAAAGGGTGCTGTTATGGAATAATTGGAGCAAACGGTGCTGGAAAGTCAACTTTTTTAAAAGTATTATCAGGAGATATAGAACCAAGTAAAGGTGATGTTTCTAAAGAAAAAACAGAAAGAATATCTGTTTTAAAACAAGATCACTTTGCATATGAAGATTATAGAGTGTTAGATACTGTAATAATGGGAAATCAGGAGTTATACAGTATTATGAAAGAAAAGGACGAAATTTATTCTAAACCAGATTTTTCCGAAGAAGATGGGATGAAAGCTGCAAAATTAGAGGAAAGGTTTGCAGAATTAGATGGATGGAATGCAGAAGCAGATGCAGCAGTGCTTTTAAATGATGTAGGAATAGAAACAGAAAAACATGAAAAGTTAATGAAAGACTTAGAACCAAGAGAAAAAGTAAAAGTTTTATTAGCACAAGCTTTGTTTGGAAATCCAGATATACTTTTATTAGACGAGCCAACAAACGACTTGGATTTAAAGACAATTAATTGGTTAGAAGAATTTTTAATAGATTTTGAAAATACAGTAATTGTTGTATCACATGATAGATATTTCTTGAATAAAGTTTGTACACATATTGCCGATGTTGATTATGGAAAAATTAAAGTATATCCAGGAAACTATGACTTTTGGTATGAGTCAAGCCAACTTGCTTTAAAACAAATGAAGGAAGCTAATAAAAAGAAAGAAGAAAAAATTAAAGAATTGCAAGACTTTATTGCAAGATTTAGTGCAAATGCTTCAAAATCAAAACAAGCAACATCTAGAAAGAAAACTCTTGAAAAAATTGAATTAGACGAAATAAAACCATCAAATAGGAAGTATCCATACATAGACTTTAAGCCAGATAGAGAGCCAGGAAAAGAAATATTAAAAGTGGAAGGACTTACTAAAACAATAAATGGAGAAAAAGTGTTAGATAATGTTACGTTTACTGTAAAACCAAGTGACAAAATTGCATTTTTGGCAGATAACGAAAATGCAAAAACAGTGTTGTTCCAAATTTTAGCAGGGGAATTAGAGCCAGACTCTGGAACAGTTACATGGGGCACAACTATTACAAATAACTATTTCCCAAAGGATAACAATTACTTGTTTGAGTCAGACTTAAGTATAACAGATTGGTTAAGACAATATTCAAAAGACCCAGACGAAACATATGTTAGAAGCTTTTTAGGTAGAATGCTATTTTCAGGAGAAGAAGCACTAAAAAAAGTAAATGTGTTATCAGGAGGAGAAAAAGTTAGATGTGTACTTTCAAAAATAATGCTATCTGGTGCAAATTTATTAATTTTTGATGAGCCAACAAACCATTTAGATATGGAAAGTATAACAGCATTAAACGAAGGTATGAAAAAATTTAATGGAATTATTTTATTTACATCACATGACCATCAATTAACACAAACTGTTGCAAATAGAATAATAGATTTAAAACAAGATAAATTAATAGATAGAGAAACAACTTATGACGAATACTTGGAGGAGATAAAATAAGGCAATAGAAAGGAAGATACAATGGAAGAAATTACAAATAAAGAAGAGAAAGAAATTTTAAAACAGAAAAGAATAGCAAATACAATTGCTGAAGAATTAAATGTAAGATCTATACAAGTTGAGAAAACAATAGAGTTAATAGATGGAGGAAATACAATACCATTTATTGCACGTTATAGAAAAGAAGTAACAGGAGGACTATCAGACGAAACATTAAGAGATTTAGGAGAAAGACTTACATATTTAAGAAACTTAGAGTCAAGAAAAGAAGAGGTTACAAAATCTATAGAAGAACAAGGAAAATTAACAGAAGAATTATCTAATTCTATAGAAAATGCAAAAACATTAGCAGAAGTAGAAGATATCTATAGACCGTATAAACCTAAAAAGAAAACAAGGGCAACAGTTGCAAAAGCAAAAGGATTAGAGCCTTTGGCTAAAATTATTATTGAACAAAAAGAGACAAGACCACTAGAAGAAATTGCAAAAGAATATATAAATATAGAAAAATTATCAGAAGAAGATAAGAAAAATAAAGATAAGGTTGTATCAACTGTAGAAGATGCAATTCAAGGTGCTTTAGATATTATTGCAGAGGATATTTCGGATAATGCTAAATATAGAAAAGAAATTAAAAGAATTTGTTATAGAGAAGGAATAATAAATACAAAAGCATCAGATGAAGACGAAAAGTCTGCATATGAAATGTATTATGACTTTAATGAAAAAGTAAATAGATTACCAAGTCACAGAATTTTAGCTATTAATAGAGGAGAGAAAGAGAAGTTTTTAAAAGTAAAAATAGACAAACCAGAAGATAAAATATTAGAATTTATACAATTAGATATTATAAAAGGCAAAACTCAATTTACAGAACATTTAGAAAACACTATATTAGATAGTTGGAAACGATTAATAGAACCTTCTATAGATAGGGAAATTCGTGCAGATTTAACAGAAAAAGCAGAAGAGCAAGCTATAAAAGTATTTGGTAAAAATGCTAAACAATTATTACTTGGTGCACCACTTAAAGGATTGACTGTATTAGGATTTGACCCTGCATATAGAACAGGATGTAAATTAGCAGTTATAGATGAAACAGGAAAAGTGTTGGATACAGGTGTAGTATATCCAACAGAACCACAAAATGATATTGAAGGTGCTACAAAAGAATTAATAAGACTTATAAAAAAAGATAATATAAATATGATTGCGATAGGAAACGGAACAGCATCACGTGAATCTGAAATGTTTGTTTCAGATGTTATAAAAAAGATAAAAGAAGAATACGGAGTAGATGTTTATTACGCAATTGTGAGTGAAGCAGGAGCATCTGTTTATTCAGCTTCAAAACTTGCAACAGAAGAGTATCCAGATTTAAACGTATCTTTAAGAGGTGCAATTTCTATAGCAAGACGTTTACAAGATCCTTTAGCAGAACTTGTAAAAATAGATCCAAAGGCAATAGGCGTTGGACAATATCAGCACGATGTAGACCAAAAACAATTATCAGAAAGTTTAACGGGTGTAGTAGAAGATGCAGTTAACAAAGTTGGAGTAGATGTAAACACAGCTACACCATCACTTTTATCATATGTTTCTGGAATAAACAAAACAATTGCTGGAAATATTGTAAAATATAGAGACGAAAATGGAAAACTAAAAGAAAGAAAAGAATTATTAAAAGTACCTAAATTAGGAAAATCAGCATATGAGCAATGTGCAGGATTTATACGTATATTTGATGGTAAAAATCCATTAGAAATAACGGCGGTACATCCTGAAAGCTATGAAGTTGCAGAAAAACTATTAGACAAAATAGGTTATAAAAAGGAAGATTTAATTGATAAAGATAGACTTAAAGAAATAAGAACAAAACTAGCTGAGATAAATGTAAAAAATGTAGCAAAAGAGCTAGAGGTAGGAGAGATGACTTTACAAGATATAGTGCAAGAACTATCAAAACCAGGAAGAGACCCAAGAGAAGAAATGCCAAAACCAATTTTAAGAGCAGATGTATTAAAATTTGAAGACTTAAAAGAAGGAATGGTATTAACAGGAACAGTTAGAAATGTAACAGATTTTGGTGCATTTGTAGATATTGGTGTAAAACATGATGGATTAGTGCATATATCACAACTAAGCAATAATTTTGTAAAAAATCCATCAGATGTAGTGTCTGTAGGAGACATTGTAAAAGTAAAAGTTATAGGAATAGACTTAGAGAGACAAAAAGTACAACTTAGTATGCGTGAGGTTTAAGAAGTTTAGAATTTATATAAACTTAAAATATTTTTCATATAATAAAAATCACTATATGTTTAATATAACATGTAGTGATTTTATTGTTTTTTTATAAAATTTAGTTATAAATTTGTATTTTTCCGAATTTCAACTGTGTAATATACAACTATGTGTTATTCAATTGTATAATATTCAAGTATGTGCCATTTAACTGCATAATATACAACTTTGTGCTATTAAACTATGCACTATAATCGTCTTGTATTTTTTTTATTTCATCATATTTAGTATTTAATATATTAAGGAAAGCTTCTGCCATAACTGGATCAAATTGAGTTCCAGAGCAACGTTCAATTTCGGATTTAACGGTTTCCAATGGTATTGCATCCCTATATGCTCTTTTAGATGTCATAGCATCAAATGCATCTACTACAGCTGCAACTCTAGCTAGATAAGGTATTTGGTCTCCTGCAAGTTTTGATGGATAGCCTTTACCATCATATCTTTCATGGTGATGTTTAACAATAGGTATAATTTCTTGAAATACAGCTGCATTGCATAAAATATGTGCACCAATAGATGGATGATTTTTAATTTGTGAGTATTCGTCATCTGTTAGTTTGGCTTCTTTTAATAAAATACTGTCAGGAATACCTATTTTTCCAATGTCGTGGAATAAACCTCCTACTCTAAGAGTTTTTAATTGGTCGTCAGATAAACCAAGTTCTTGACCAAGTAAAATTGAATATTCAGATACTCTGTCTGAGTGACCACGTGTATATGGGTCTTTTGCTTCAATAGTGTATCTTAATGTTTGTACAGTATCTAAATAAGCTTTTTCTAGCTTTTCATTTGCATCAAGTAACTCATTATTAATTCTTTGTATTTCGTTCATTTGTTTAACAGATTTTATACCAGACTCTACTAATAAAAGTAATTGGTCAAACTTGTCACTTTTTTCACAATAGCCTTGAATGTCAAGTCTTCTAATCGTTTCTAGTGGTGGAGCTAGGTCTTTATGTCCTGTAAGTAATAGAATATAAAGTTCTTTATCAAACTTTCTTATTTCTTCTACTACTTTGTCTCCATGTACTGGTTCCATTAAATAGTCTAAAATCATTAAATCAAAATGCTCATTTTTTACTAATTCAATTGCTTCCAAAGGGTTGGTTATTCCTTTAAAAGTGTAACCAGACCTATGCATAAATATAGAAAGTGAATCTAAAATTCCTTGTTCATCATCTACAGCAATTATTTTATATCCAGATGATATATTTGATTGCATATGTGTTCTCATATGTACACCTCAATTCTAAATAGATTATATAGATATATCCTAAAAAAATCAACAAAAGCGCAAGAAATTTGCGAAAAATTTGAAAAATGGTTAAATTTCATTTGGCTGTAAAGTATCGGCCAAACGAAGATTGATAAAATTAACACATTTTTTAATTTGTTTTAGGTAATATAATATGGAAGGCTGTACCTTCATCTTCCTTTGTGTCAAATGTAATATTGCCATTAAAGTGTGCACGTATAGTAGAATAAGACATAAATAGTCCTAAACCTGTACCGTTTTTTCCTTTTGTAGTAACCATTTCTTTAAATAATTTTTCTTGTACTTCTTTAGGAAGACCTGTTCCATAGTCCTTAACAGAAATTATAACTTTTTTATCTTTCTCTTCTACAATTAAATCAATATTTTTATTAGGTGCACCATGATATGCTTGTATAGAGTTAGAAATCATATTGTTTATTACTTGTACTAAGCTATTAATATTTCCACTTAATGAAGTTAAAGGGTCAAGTTTTATAGATAAATTTAAGTTAACCAAAGCACTTTTTAACTCATGTTTCATTAAAATATCTATACGTTTTACTAGTTCATCTATTGTAAATGAGTAGTTTTGCTCATCTGACATATTTACTGCTTGTCCTTTAACTGCTGTTATTACGTCAGACATATATTCTGTATATGAACGTATTTTAGAAATCCATGTGCGCATATCTTTTGCAATGTCATGATGATCATTAGGAGTAACACGAGAATCTTCTATAGATTCATCATATTCATTTATTAAATCACTTAATCCTTCTGCTGCACCAGATATAGACATAATAGGAGTTTTTAAGTTGTGTGCAATTCCACCTATTAATTGTCCAAGAGAAGCTAAACGTTCTTTTTCCATTAACATTTCTTGGTTGCTCTTAATTGTTTGAAGGTCAAGCATGTGTTGTGTAACATCTTTAAATAATATAAGTGTACCTAAATAAGTATTGTTATTTTTTATACTATTTATTTCTATATTAAAATATCTAGAAGTGGAATCTAGTTTTTTAGAAAAAGAAAATGTTTTTCCATCTTTTATAGATTTTTCTATGCAACTTTTTAGATTTTTTACATCAATATTTAAAAAGTTATTATCTTTAATTACGTTATATAAGCTTTTGTTACGTAAATAATTTGGATTTAAGTCAAACATATTTAATAAAGTAGTATTAAAGTCTGAAATTATATTTTGCTCATCTATAACCATATATCCGTCAGACATGCTGTCTACAATTCTTTGAAGCGCTATTGGTGTAAGTTTCATTAAATCAAATTTAAATATTGCTAGAGCTATAACCAAAATCATTAATGTAAATGAAATTGGAGTAGAATATGTAGTCATAGCAAATATTTGTAATGTTGCAAGTAAATTAGTAACAATAGGTACTAGTGTACTTAGTATTATTAAGGCAGACTGTTTTGAGAAAAAGCCTGAATTTTTAATAGAATAACGTAAAAAGTAAATAATACCAATTCCAAATAGTGCATATGTGTATAGAGAGTGAACATAGAAATAAGGACCATAAACCATACCTTCAACATGTGCAGAATATTCTACAAAGAATAAATGATGTAGGTCATTTGTTACAAGTAATATTTCAGAAATTATAGGTATAATAAGTAATAAATAGTGGTACCATTTAATAGTAATTTTAGTTTTGGCAAAAATTACACCAATTGCTAAAAACGCAACAGGGGCAAAGAATACACCCATTCCAGATACCATTTCAAATACAATAGGTTCTATTGAAGAAGACTGGAATGCAACTTGTAAAATAGAGCCTAAAGTCCAAATAAACATGAAAAATAGCAACCACTCAAAAGCATATTTTAGTTGACTTTTACCATTGGACCTAACTATCATTATAAACATGAATATAATTAATACTTCTGATATTAGCATTAATATTAGTGAAATTAAATTATCCATATATTTTTTCCTTTCTCAGCTTTTGTAAATATATATTTTATAAAAGCTAAATAATTTATATTATATAGGTTTATGAGGTTTTTAGGATAACTTTCATAAACCTATAATATTCTGTTAAATATTTAATTTTTATCTTGTGTTATATATAATTTTGCATGCACTATATGATTTTTTTATGTTATATAATTTTGTATATATTATATAACTTTTTTTATGCTTTATAATTTTTGCATGTATCATATAACTTTTTTTATGCTTTATAAATTTTGCATGTATCATATAACTTTTTTTGTATTTTATAAATTATACATGTATTATATAATTTTTTGTTCTTTTATATAATTTATATATTTTTCTATATAATTTTCATCTATTTCTGGCCAAGTAAATCCAAACTTGTATAGAAAATATTTTGAAAACTCAGAGATAGTTGGTATTTCAGAAGAATATTGAATTTTATAATTTGCATCAATATCATTTATAATACCAGATAATATATCTTTTTTGTTATCAGTTTTCAACAGTTTCTTAATATTTTGTGAAAATAAATCACTATTTATTAGGTTAATGTGGATAAGTCTGTCTTTAAAATAGTTTATTAATGTATTCATAGTGATATAATTACTATTATATACATGGAAAACAGTAAAATCTGGTACATAATTTTGAAGTACTGTTATTATAGCTTTTGCACATATATCTACAGGGGTAAACTCTAACAAGGTGTTACTTAATTCTTCCGGAATATAGCCAAGTTTTATAAATGTTACGATTCTATTTAAAAATGCATTTTCTGTAGCATTTATTTGAAACTTTCCGTCATTATATCTATTTGTTATATTACCAAGTCTTAAAATTTGAGCTTTTAATCCATTTTGTATTTGACTTAAAATGTTTTTTTCTGCATCAAATTTACTTTTTATATATAAATTGTCTAATTGTTGACCAACATATAAATTATTTTCGGCAAAGCTAAATTGGTTGTCATTGCTTGTTCTATAGGCATATGAACGGTCTATAGAGCTAGTTCCAGAAACACTAATAGATGAAGTGTGTAATAACCTTTTATTATATTTTTTACAAAACTCTATTAAATTTTTGGTTAAATCAACATTTATAGCTTTAAACTTTTCGTTACTGCCATAATGCTTAACCATTGCGGCAGCATTAATTACAACTTCAATATTACTAATAATATTATTATAAACTTTATCAGATAAACCAAAATGATGCTCTGTTAAGCTACCAGTTATTATTTTTATTCTATTACCAATAAATTTATCTAAGCTATTACCAAAGTAAAAATGAAGAATATTGGCAAATCTATTTTTAGCATCTTCACCATTTTTATTCCTAATAATACAATAAGCTGTACCACTGTCATTTTTTATAAATTCGTTTAATATATGAGCTCCAACAAATCCATTTCCGCCAAGAAGTAAAATATTATTGTTTTTACTTTGAACTAAATTTGGCATGAATTTATTGATGTTAGTTATAGTATTTTTACTTAAGAGATTGTTAATCTCTGAGTAATCTTCTGTATCAATAGAATTTGCATCATCAAAATTATTTTCTGCAAGTTTAATTTTCTTTAAATAATAATCCGCAAGTTGTCTTACAGTTGTATATTTAAAAATTGTAGCATATGGTAAGTCTATATTATGAGATAAAAGCTCTGTTTTAAATTTTATAGCAAACAAAGAGTCAGCACCAAGTTCAAATACATCATTATCTATTCCAACCTTAGTATTTAATAGGCTTTCCCATATTTTACAAAATAATTTTTCAGTATCATTTGATGGTTTGACATAAGTTTTTTCGTCTTTATTATCTATTTTATATTGCTGTAAAGCTTTTTTATCCACTTTACCATTGTTATTCATAGGCAATTCGTCTAATTGTACAATGTATTTAGGCACCATATAAAGTGGTAATGATTTAGAAAGTGATAACCTTATTTGTGAAATATCCAATGTTGTATTTGCAGTAAAAAATGCAGCAATATATGGGTCTTGAACATCCTTAATATAAACAACACTACAATTTTTTATATCTGGGTATGTTTGAAGCTTTTTCTCTATTTCAGAAAGTTCAACTCTTAAGCCCCTTATTTTAATTTGAAAATCTCTTCTTCCAATATATTCTATTTCACCATTAGGTAGCCATTTACCAATATCCCCAGTCTTATACATTTTTCCATTATCAAATGGACTTGGAACAAAAACTTTATTAGTTAAATCAGGTCTATTTAAGTACCCTTTAGCAATACCATCTCCAACAACACAAATTTCGCCAGGTATACCTATTGGACATAAACAATGGTTGTCATCTAAAATGTATATTTTAGTATTACAGAAAGGAGTTCCTATGCTAACATTTGAGCCATCTATAATTTCTTTATTACAACAGCAAGCAGTAAACTCGCTAGGACCATAACCATTATAAATATGAGCATTAGAATATTGTCTTAGGTGATTATAAAGCTCGCTAGTAAATACTTCTCCACCAACTTGTACTACTTTTACACTTTTCCAGTTACTTATGTCAGAAATTGAAGAAAGTAATAAGTTAATACGTGTAGGAGTTGTTAAAATAAAATTTACATCATACTTTTTAATTAAATTATTAGTATAAACAGGAATTTTTTGTTCTTCATCATTACAAAGAACTACGGTTTTTCCTGTAAATAAACTAACAAAATTTTCTACAATAAACATGTCAAATGAAACTGCACTCATACTTAAAAATACATTACAGTCGTCAGTATGAAGAATATTCTTATAGCTAAGTATCATATTTATAATTCCAAGACGTCGTAAAGCAACACCTTTTGGATTACCTGTAGAGCCAGAAGTATAAATAATATTAAACATATCTTCATTATTGCCACGGCATGAAGGATTTTTATCAGATATATTGTTTAATTTACTTAAATAAGCTGTGTTTTCCAAGTCATTAATTATTAATTTATTTGTAACATCAAACTTGTCTAATTGTGTATTTGTAATTAACAATACCGTTTTACTGTCATTTAACATATACTCAATTCTGTCATGTGGTAAACTTTTATCTATTAAAAGATAGGCAGCTCCAGCTTTTAATACACCAATCATAGAAGCTATTAGCATTTCGTTTCTATCTAGTAAGATAGAAACTACATCATTTTCTTTTACATTGCATGAAATTAAATAGTTTGCTATTTTGTTTGATAGTTTATTTAAGTTATCATAACTAATTTCTTTATCATTAAATATAATTGCTGTTTTATTTGGATTTTGTTTAACTTGGTCTTCAAAATATGTAATTAGCAATTTATTTTTATCATATTTTACAGATGTGTCATTAAAGCTTTTTAATAATTTGTTTTCTTCTGTTTTTGTAATAATATTAATATCTCTAATATTTATATTTACATTACTTAAAATTTCTTCAATTAGTTTTTGATAATGTGTTTCAAATCTACTTATATAATCTTCATCAAATAGGTCTGTTGAATATTCAAAATGCAAGTATAAGTAATCATCTAATGGAGTTATTTCTAATGTTATGTCAAATTTTGACGAATGAAAGTCAGGGTAGTATAGCTGTGAGTTTATATCTTCAGATAATTTAAAAGAAGATTGAGTTTTATTTTGGTAAACAAACATTACGTCAAATAATGGATTTCTGCTAGAATCTCTTTTTATATCTAGGTTTTTAACAATTAGGTCAAATGGGTAGGTTTGGTGCGAAAAAGCTTCCATGCAGTTATTTTTTACATTGTCACATAAATCTATAAATGACATAGAACCATCTATATGTGCATCTAATGGCAATGTGTTTACAAACATACCAACTATATTTTTTAATTCTTTTTGGTCTCTTCCTAAAACAGGAGATCCAACTACAATATCTTCTTGACCAGAATATTTATAAATTGTTGCATAATATGCAGATAACAATAACATAAATGGTGTTATATGATATTTTTTACATATTTTAAATATATTTGCTGTTAATTCTGGACTGAATTTATAATAGCTATTTTTGCCTTTATGAGATAAGACCGTAGGTCTTTGATGTACTGTAGGCATATTTAATAAAGGAATTTCTTTATCTTTCCATTTAGAAATCCAATAATTTTCATCTTCTTTTAATTTATCTGAGTTAATTTGCTCATTTTCCCAAATAGAATAATCTTTATAATCATACTCATTAAATTCTAAAGTTTTACCACTATATAATTTACAAAGGTCATTTAATAAAATATCTAGTGAAGCACCGTCGTTTATAATATGATGAATATCTAAAAGCAACATTACTTTATTATTTTCTATACAAGCGAGTTTTACTCTAAAAAGAGGAGCCTCATTTAAATTAAATGGTTTAACAAATTCATTAAATAATTTATCACAAGTAGTATTTTCAGATTTTTCTAAATCTATAGAAATGTGAATTTTATCTACTATTTTTTGAACTAATTCACCGTTTTCTATTCCAAAATATGTACGTAAAGCAGAATGTTTTTCAATTAATTTATTAAAAGCATTTTCTAACTTTTTTAAATCTGGACATTTGTCAAAAACAATTCCACCAGGTACATTATAACTTGTACTTAAATTTCCAGCCATTTCACAAGCATAGTAAATTCTTTTCTGTGCAGAAGAAGTAGGGTAGTAATCCTGCTTTTCTATATGTTTAATATGATTTATGTTATTTTCTACATGTTTTTCATTACTAATAGTATCTGATAAATTAGCTACAATAGGGGTGTTTAGTATTGTTTTTACAGATACATTAGTTTTAAGCTTGTTTGAAAGCGCAATAGATAAATTAATAGCAACTAAAGAGTCTCCTCCTAAGTCAAAGAAAGAATCTTCTATACTTATATCTGTACAATTTAATATATTTTTTAATTCTTCTATAATAATTTTATCTATGTCATTTCTAGGAGGTACTATTTTATTTAAATGATTTGTGGTTGGTTCAGGCAATGCCTTTTTATCTACTTTGCCATTAATATTAAGTGGAAATTTATCTAAAATAGTAATGTGTGCTGGTATCATATAATTTGGTAAAGAAGATTTTAAAAACATATATAAATCTTTTATATCTACTTTGTTACTAACTGTTATGTAACTGCAAATTGTACTTGTAATATCTGTTTTTTTAAATATAGTATATGCTTGTTTTATACCACTATATTGCATAATTTTATCATTAATTTCAGAAAGCTCTACACGGAAACCACGTATTTTAATTTGGTTATCAATTCTTCCCAAAAATTCTATTTTGCCATCATCAAGAAAACGAGCTAAGTCGCCAGTTTTATACATTCTACCATCTGCGAATGGATTTTTAATAAAATTCTTTTTTGTTAAATCATCACGGTGTAAATAACCCAAACTTACACCATCTCCACCAACCCACAATTCTCCAGGAATTCCAACTGGTTGCAAGTTTCCTGTACTAGACACTATGTAACAGGTAGAGTTTGAAATAGGATAACCAATAGGAATAGAGGCATCTGTTAAATTTTTATCTATTTTATAACAAGCAGAAAAAGTAGTATTTTCTGTAGGACCATAACCATTTATTATAGTTAAATTTGGGTTAGCTTCTTGCATTTTTTTAATATGTTTTACAGAAAGTACATCTCCACCTGTTAATAAATAATGTACATTTTTAAAAATATTTGGGGATTGGTCACAAATATAATTACCAAGAGAGGCAGTAAGCCATAAAATAGTAATTTTATTCTCAACTAAATATTTTTCTAAGTATTTTACATCAAGCAATTTTTCTTTTGGTATTAAATACAAGGAAAATCCATTAAGTAAAGCACCCCATATTTCAAATGTGCAAGCATCAAAAACTATAGAGCCTGTTTGTAAAATGTGCTCATCATTTTCAAATTTTATAAATTTGTTATTTTTAACAAGTCTTACAATATTTCTATTGCAAACAATTACACCTTTTGGGTTACCTGTAGAGCCAGAAGTATACATTATATAAGCCATATCTTCAGGTAAACCTATAATATTTAAATTAGCTTTTGAAACAGAATTATTATAAATTTTTTTATTAGATAAATCTACACAAAGTTTAGGTATATTTGTAATAATACCGTTTTCAAAATTTTTAGTAGTAAGTATTAATTTTGTTTCAGAATTAGATAAAATATAGTCTATTCTTTCTTTAGGGTATTCTACATCTAATGGCAAAAAAGCAGCTCCTATTTTTAATGTGGCTAAAATTGCTATAATACTTTCAATAGATTTTTCCATAAACAAACTAACTACATTACCAGATTTTACATTATTTTTTAATAAAATATTTGCTAATTGATTTGCTTTTTCATTTAGTTCCTTATAAGTCATATAATTTCCTTCAAAAAATACTGCATTTTTAGAAGGTGATAATCTTACTTGTTCTTCAAACAATTCTGCAACAGTTTTATCTTTAGGGTACTGTGTTTTAGTATTGTTAAAATCGAATAATATTTGCTTTTTTTCATATGGAGTTACAATATCTATTTGACTTATTAACATGTTTGGTGTGCTTGTAACCTGACTAATAATATGTAAAATACGTTTATGCATAGAGTTAATATAATTTTCGTCATACATATTTGTTTTATAATCATAAGAAATATTAAGTGAATTTGTATCATTAAAGTCAAAAATGTGTATATCTAAGTCATCAGACATAGTATCATTAAAAGTCCAATCACTATTATGTGGAATTTCTTCCATTTTTTCATTCATTTTTGTTATTTGGTAAGACATTAAAATATTGTATAAAGTTGGTTGGCTAGAGTTTCTTTTTCTTAAATCTTCTATAATATATTGATATGAATATTTTTGGTGTCTTAATAATGCCATACTATCTTTAGAAATTTTAGCTAAAAAGTCACTAAAAGAAACCTTAGAATTTACACTAATTCTAAAAGGTAATGTGTCTATAAACATACCAGTTGTTTGCTTTTCTATGTAATTTGAACGGTTTAAAATAGGTGTCCCAATTACAAAATCATTAGAGTTACAAACTCTACTAATATATATAGAATATATTGCTATTAAAAAATTATATATTGAAATTTTTTGCGATTTGCAGTATGACTGAATTTGTGTGAATAAACTTCCATTAATAGTATAAGTAATTCTATTTGCAGAAATAGAATTTGAATCCAAATTTTTGAGAGTAGGAATACTAACTGTATCTGGAACAGTTTCATATACAGTAGACCAATATTCTTTATCTTTTTCAAAACGAGAACTTAACAGATATTCTTGCTCAGATTTACAAAAATCCATGTAAGAATATTTTTTTTGCTCATATTTTGTGTTTTTTAATAAAGATGAATAGTAATTTATAATTTCATTTACTGTTATGCCAAGTGACCAAGAGTCAGAAATAATGTGGTGAGTATTAATAATAAAACCACCATAACCGTTTGGCAAACGAAATATTACAAATTTAAATAAAAGCTTATCAAAGTCAAATAAAGGTAAAGAAGCAAGATAGTGCTCATATTCTTTAACAGATTTTTCATCTTTTAAATCAATAATGTCAATGTCAAAATATGAAAAATCTTTTACATATTGCTTAATTTCATTATTATCCATTTTTAAGCAAATTCTAAAACTACTATTATTTTCTACAAATAATTGAATAGCTTGTTTAAATTTTTCAAAGTCAAGTGGCTGTTTAATGGTTAAAGAACCACATATATTGTTTATGTTTGAGCCTTTATAATATTGCTCAGTTAGCCAAATAGACTTTTGAGGATTTGTTAAGTTATACAAATTTTCCATAATAATTCCCCTTTTCTCAAAATGACCATAACTATGTATGATTATACAAAAACAAATAAAAAAAATCAACTATTAATAAAAATAAAAAAGCAAAAAAATGTAAATTTATAAATTTAATTTTGGCTTTTTGTATAAATAAAGATTTAAGTAAAAAAATTAAATAATTAATTAAATAATTGTTTAAAATTAATATATTTGTAAAAAATATAAATAAGCAAATTAAAAGTAAATAAGTTTATATTATTGTAAAAATACAAAAGCATTTTGCTTTAGTAAATATGATTTAATTTATTAAATATAAGTTTGATTTAATTAAACAAATTTGGTTAATTATTATAAATTGAGAGAAATATATATGAATTAACCAAAATGTAATTTGTAAAAAATGGAAATATAGAAAAATAATTTATAAAAATTAAGATTGGAGATATAATGGAAAGATACATAAAAAGACAAAAAAGTAGAAGAATAAAGAAATATTTTTTAGTAACTTTTATTAGTATATTAATTTTTATAATAATTTTATTATTATACCAAAATTATATGAACATAGATATTAATAAAAGTGTTAGATTGGAAGAAAATAGTGTGGAAAGAACATCACAGACATTTAATTATGCACATAAAGAGGATGAAGAGCTACAAAATATGATAGAAAAAACAACTAGTTGCGTAGTAGGAATATCTAAAATTAAAAATACAGGGAGCACAATATTTTTAAATGATGGCGTAGGAGAGCTAGGGCTAGGAAGCGGAGTTATAGTAACAGAAAACGGATATATTCTTTCAAATGAACATGTAACAGGAAAAAAATTTAGTAATTGCTATGTTACTTTAGAAGATGGAAGGTCATACAAAGCTAATGTGGTTTGGTCTAATTCTAGTCTAGATTTATCAATTTGCAAAATAAATATGACTGGGCTAACATATGCAACACTTGGAAGTTCTGAAAATATAAAAGTAGGCCAAGCTGTATATGCCATAGGAAATCCAATAGGATTTGAATTTCAAAGGACAGTAACAGCAGGAATTATAAGTGCTGTAAATAGAACAATAAAATTAGAAGAAAAGCAAGAAAATGAAATAAAAGTATCTTATATGGATGATTTAATACAAACAGATGCAACAATAAACCAGGGAAACAGCGGGGGACCACTTATTAATGCAAATGGTGAAATAATAGGAATAAATACAGTAAAAATAACATCAGCAGAGGGAATTGGTTTTGCTGTTCCAATAGATGTTGTAAAACCTATTATAAATAGATTTTCTAAAGAAGGAAAATTTGAAGAAGCAACACTTGGAATATTTGCATATGATAAAAATATGATTTCTTATATAGACACATCAATAGAAATAGAAAATGGAATATATGTTGCAGAAATAACAAGATATTCACCAGCTAGTCAGGTTAATTTAACAATAGGAGATATTATTACTAAAATAGATAATACAGAGCTTAATAAAATGAGTGATTTAAGAAGATATATATATTCAAAAAAGCCAGGAGACAAAGTAACACTTACAATATATAGAAAGAATAGAGAATATCAATTAGATATAATTCTGGGAAAATAGGAGAGAAGAAATATTTTGAATGCCAGAGTTATATAATACTAAATAGGAAAAATTGAAAAGAATAAAAAATAAGAGAAAGTAAAATTAAATTTTACTCTCTCAATTGTTTTGGTGAGCCAGGAGGGATTCGAACCCCCGACCCTCGGCTTAGAAGACAATTAACTAAATATTAGTTAATAACTTTTTAGAGTAATTAGTGTTAGTTTTTACTTAATAAAATGAATATTTATCAGTCATTACCACAATCACTTTTTCATCTTTTGATAACTCAGAAATTTGAAATAGTATAAAAAGAATTAGAGCAACAATAATAAGAATAAGTAATGCATAAGCACAATAATACAAATAGTCTACCTTTATTTTATAAAAATATGGTGCTTACTATAAAATTATGATTTTAAACTTGCGAAGTAGTGGTATGTTAAAGAAACTTTGAGAATACTACAATAGTAGTAAATTTAAGCCAAGGTGGTAACAAAAATTTTTATTGAAGCTAGGCAGATATTAACAAATAATATTGTCTATTACAAGTAATATCACTAAATTTTGTAGTGCAACAAATAAAAGATTTTTTAGATTATTTATGCTATAATATATAGGATAAAATTTATTTTAATACAAAAGGAGATTTGCATAATATGATTTACTTAGTTAGACATGGAGAAACTGATTGGAATGCAGAAAAAAAGATACAGGGGCATACAGATATTGCACTTAATCAAAATGGAAGAAAACAAGCAAAAGAACTTGCCAATACTATTGCACATTTGAAGATAGATAAAATTATTTCATCTGATTTGTTAAGAGCGAGAGAGACAGCGGAAATAGTTAATGAAGAAATTAATAAAAGAGTTAGTTTTGATACAAGAATAAAAGAAGTTGGATTCGGCTTGTTGGAAGGAATTAAAATAGAAAATATAACTCCTAAATTATGGGATGCGTATAATTTGAATCCAGAGGTAATAGAAGCTGAATCAAAAGAACATGTATTTGAACGAGTAAAGGAATTTTTTGATGAACTACAATTTTCAAAAGATAATATTTTAATTGTCACACATGGAGGAATTTTACGTATGATAATGTATTATTCTAAAAACAAAGAAAAATTTTATATGGATAAATATTTAGAATTTAAAAATGTAAAAATTAAAAATGTTGATATTTTTGAATGGAAAGATGAACTAAAAGTATATAAAAAAGAAGGCTAAGCTTCTTTTTTATTATTATCAATGTAATATTTTAAAATTGCAAAGTCTCGTTTAACAATCATTTTAGACCCATATGAGTTATCATGAGGTAAATTATTCAGTTTATAAAAACTATCACTAATTTGCTTTAGTGCTATTTTAGGTGTATACCAACATAACTCAGAACCTTCTGCTTTTTCCTTATCAGTAAGATGTAACTTGCCAGTATCTTTTAATACTTTGGTAATATAGACATATGACGTTTGAACGAAATTATTTAAAGTTCTGTATTCTTCTACATATCCAAGTTCATTTAATATGCTAATTTCGCAACCTGCCTCTTCTAATATCTCTCGTTTTAAAGCTTGTTCCAAAGTTTCATTATTTTCTACTCCTCCACCAATTAATTTATATTCATTTTTCTTAGTTTTATGTAATAATGCTATTTCTCCTAAATCATTTATAAGTATTGTGCGTACAGCTTTTCTAATAGATGGATTATTTATTTCATAAAGTTTTTCTCCTATATCTGCATCTGTTATTTTTAGAATAAACTTCATACCGTTAAAAACCTCCTATAAAACATTTTATGTATTCTAACATAGTTATTATAAGTATGTCAATTATCGAAGTTTGACATATATCACATAATGTATTACAATATATGATAGTATAAGCAATAGCTTAATTGTTACTTATATTGTTAGTTGTTATAAATAGGTTCCATAAAATGTAGGAGGTTATTTATGATTTACATTGTTAGACATGGTCAAACTGATTGGAATGTTGAAGGAAGAAATCAAGGAAGAACAGATATTGAACTCAACGAAACAGGAATAGAACAAGCAAAAGAAACTGCTAAAAAATTAGAAGATAAAAATTTTGATTTAGTTTTTTCTAGCCCATTGAAACGTGCATATAAAACAGCACAAATAATTTGCAATAATAATATCATTTTAGATTCAAGACTAATTGAAAGATGTAATGGAGATTTAGAAGGCAAATTAAAATCAGAATATAAAGGATTAGTAGATTTTGCTAATCCTAATGAGAATAGATATGGAATTGAAACTCTACCAACATTTAGAAGAAGAATAACAGACTTTTTTGATTATATTTTAAAAAAATATCCAGGAAAGGATATTTTGGTTGTTACACATGCAGGTATAAGTATATATGCTAAGTGCTACTTTGAAGGTGAACCAAAAGATGGAGATTATGCTAAATATAAATTAAAAAATTGTGAAGTTTTACAATACTATAATGATTTAGAACACAATAAATTTTTTAATAATAAGTCTCAAAAAAGTATAGATGATGATGATTGCAGATAAATTTAAAGCAAGTATTTTATTAATTTTAGATTAATATTTTTTATCATAAAAATAGCCCATTTTACAGTATCTTTAGATATTGTAAAATGGGCTATAATTTTGGTGAGCCAGGAGGGATTCGAACCCCCGACCCTCGGCTTAGAAGGCCGATGCTCTATCCAACTGAGCTACTGACCCAACTAAATACTTATTATTAGAAATAAGTACATTTACTAATATAACATGTTTTTTTGTAAAAGTCAATGAAAAAGTATTAAAAATATTAGAAAAGTTGTAGGTTTGTCAAACATATGTCACACTTTTTTGAAATTAATACTGTTTGAAGT
>OIZB01000806.1_pt1 | contig 20624 bp, 13 predicted proteins | sample 1588401 | NCBI WGS metagenome assembly OIZB01 (sample SAMN03283270) | human gut metagenome | biome: human-associated habitat; material: feces | host: Homo sapiens | place: USA | collected 2013
AGCACCGGATTGTGGTTCCGGGTGTCGAGGGTTCGAGTCCCTTTACCCACCCCACAAAAAGAGAGGGATGGGATTTGGCCCCAGCCCTCTCTTCCCAATAGGGGTGTAGCCAAGCGGTAAGGCAAGGGACTTTGACTCCCTCATTCGCTGGTTCGAGTCCAGCCATCCCTGCCAGATTTTTACCGCTTCGGTGGTTTGGAATAGAATATGCTTCGTTAGCTCAGTTGGCAGAGCACCTGCCTTTTAAGCAGGGTGTCCGGGGTTCGAATCCCCGACGAGGCACCAAAAAAGAGAGACAGCTTTTGAGCTGTCTCTTTTCATTTGCTCTTTCCCGGGGCCGTACGAATTGACGCGCTCTGAAAATCATGGTAAAATTCTCTTATCAATACTCAGGAGGAATGCCGTATGAAACGCTGCAAGTTTTTGACTCTTATGCTCGCCTTGCTTTTGCTGCTGCAGAGCTCCGCGCTGGCGGCGGACAAGGGCAAAACCGTCACTGTCACGCTCCCGACGTTTGCCGTTACGCTCAACGATACCAAGATCGACAGCGCGCACAGCGAATATCCGCTGATCGTCTACCGCGATATTACGTATTTCCCCATGACCTACCACGCCTCGCGCTTCCTGCACCTCAAGAGCAACTGGTATCAGACCGAGCCCAAGGGCACGCTGTTTGTCGGCTACAGCGACGCGAGCGAGGGCACGTGGACCGACACGCCTGCGACCAGTAAAAATACCGTGACCGCCAAGGCGACCGTCGCTGACTATCAGATCGCCGTCAACACGGTGGACAAGGGCAAATGCCTCGACAATTCCGCCGAGCCGTACCCGCTGCTTAACTTCCGCGGCGTGACCTATTTCCCACTCACGTGGCGCTTTGCCGTGGAGGAGTTTGGCTGGGAGTATCACTTTGACGCCAAAAGCGGCCTGAGCATCCGTTCGGCCGAGCAGTTCCGGCCCGAGCTCGAGGACGCGCTGCTTGCAAGCTCCGCGCCGTCTGCCGCGCTGGTGCAGAAGACGTATTTTTACGGCGCGGACAAGTCTGAGTACGCGGGCGTTCCCTATTCCAATCTGGCCGGTGCGACCTTCGTCTACCGCAGAAGCGGCGGGGCGGCGGTGACGATCAAGGCACAAGAGCTCTTTTCTGACGGCGAATACTACTTTGACTGTCAGGACAGCGAGAACGCGCCCATGCTCAGCGGCGGTGTGCTGACGCTCTCCGCCCGCCGGACGGACAGTGCCGGTCAGGCGACCGTCACGCTCAAGATCGACCTGCGCAGCGGAACGCTGCTGCCGTAATTTACCCCTAAGGAGACTCGCATTGAACATCACGACCATTTTATTCGACCTGGACGGGACGCTGCTGCCGATGGATCAGGAGGCGTTCACGACCGGATACTTCAAGCTCCTCGCCAAAAAGCTCGCGCCCTACGGCTACGAGCCCAAATCCCTCGTCGACGCCATTTGGGCGGGCACGGCGGCCATGGTCAAAAACGACGGCAGCTGCACGAACGAGCAGGCCTTCTGGAAGAAGTTCGCGGCGATCTACGGCGAGGAAAAGTGCCAAAGCGACCAGGGCCTTTTCGAGGATTTCTACGCCAATGAGTTCAACGCCGCGCGCGACATCTGCGGCTTTAATCCCGCGTCGGTGGAGACGGTCCATAAGCTCAAAGAGTGCGGCTACCGCGTTGCGCTGGCGACGAATCCGATCTTTCCCCACATGGCGACGGAGAACCGCATCCGCTGGGCGGGCCTTGTGCCGGAGGATTTTGAAATTTACACGACCTACGAGGCCTCGACCTTCTGCAAGCCGAATCCTGCTTACTACCTCGAGGTCGCGCGCACGCTCGGCGTCAAGCCGGAGGAGTGCCTGATGGTCGGCAACGACGCGACCGAGGACATGGCTGCACGCGAGGTCGGGATGGATGTCTTTCTTTTGACCGACTGTCTCATCAACGCGAAAAACCGCGACCTGAACGCCTATCCCCGCGGCGATTTTGCCGCGCTGAACGCTTACATTGACGCACTGCAATAAAAAACTGCCGCCCGTTTGGGCGGCAGTTTTTACTTTTCGAACACTACTTTCTGCTTTTCCCGTTCTGCGCGGTGACGAGGCGGAAGATCGTGGACACCAGCAGGATCGCCACGGCGATGCTGCCCGCGACGCCCGCGGTCTCAAGTCCTTTGTGCACCGCGGCCTGCACATCGCCGCCCAGGCCGAGGCTCATCGTGTAGTAAATGCCCGCGCCCGGCACCAGCGGCAGGAGCGAGATGACGAGGTACGACGTGACGGGGTATTTGCGCGAGCGCGCCATGAGCTCAGAATACAGCGCCGAGACGACGGCGGCGAAGAAATTCATGCTGTAAATGCTCATGCCCAGATCACGGCAGAGCAGGTACGTCATCCATGTGAACACGCCGCCGAGCGCGCAGAGAATGCTGCCCCAGTCGTGCACATTGAAGAGGATGAAAAAGCCCGTACAGGCGACGAAGATCATCACGGCCTGTGCCCAGGCGGGATAGCTCGCTGAGCCGGACGCGACCGTCAGCCCGTATACGCCGGACGTGACGCGCCATGCCGCCGCCGTGCCGAGCGCGATGGCGAACGCCGAGAGAAGCACCTGCACGATGCGGTTGATGCCGGAGTTCGTATCGCCGTAAATGATGTCGCGCATGGAGGTCGTGATGAGAAGGCCGGGAACCAAGATCATTAAGGTGCCGATGATGACAAAGTCGATATAGTCGACCAGATGGAAGCCCGCGGCGAGATACGCCGGCACCGCCATGGCGAACGCCTCGACGATGGTGCTGAAAAACGGGTTCGTCTCGCGCCTGTCCATCTGGCGCGAGACAAAGCCGATGATGAGGCCAAGAAGGCCCGCGAACAGGCTGTCGCGCAGCGTGCCGCCAAACACCGGGCAAAAGCCCGCCGCGGCGCAGAAATTGCCCAGGTAATAAACGGGCACCGAGTAGTGCCGCCGTCCCTTGAGCGTTTCGTCGAGCCACTGCGCGGCGACGCTCGGGTCAGGCGTTTCGGCGCAGATGCGGCGCGAGAGCGCGTTGAGCTTTTCCACCGACTCGAGGTCATTGCCGTGAAAGCCGACGCGCTTCATCACCATCAAAGGCTTGCCGTTGGCCGCCTCGAGGCTGACCATCACGCAGTTGGGGATGGAAAAGGCCTCGCATTCAATGCCGTAGGCGCCGATGATGCGGCGTATCGTCTCTTCGACGCGGAACGTCTCCGCCCCGCTGAGCGCCAGATGATAGCCGACGCGCGCGGCCAGATCGGTCAAAAGGTAATAATCCATAAAAAATCCTCATATTTTTGGGAAATTTGCCGTCAGCGGGCCTTATATTACAGCGAAACGACCGTCCTGTCAATGCTGACAGGGCGGTCACGCAAAAAACATTTGCCATTTTGCCGCGGCGGCACTATACTGATGCTCGGTCAAGCGGAAAACAGAAAGAAATGAGAGAGATCATGGGAACTACAGTCAAAAAGCATGAGATCGACATGCTGCACGGCTCCATCTGGAATAAGCTGCCGCTCTTTGCCCTGCCGGTCGCGGCCACGGCGATCTTGGAGCAGCTCTTCCACGCCTCGGACGTCGCCATCGTCGGCAACTTCACGGGCGATGCGCGCACAGTCGCCGTCGCGGCGGTGGGCGCAAACGGCCCGATCATCGGCCTCATCGTCAACCTTTTCATCGGCATCGCGCTCGGCGCGAACGTCGTCATCGCGAACGCCATCGGCTGCCGCGACGACAATGCCGTCAAGCGCGCGGTGCACACGGCCATTGTGTTCGCTGTGTGCGGCGGCGCGGCGGTCGCGCTGCTTGGTCAGCTCATCGCCTCGCCGCTTTTGAGTATTCTCAATGTGCCGGAGGACGTGTTCCCCTATGCGCTTTTGTATCTGCGCATTTATCTTCTCGGCATGCCGGTGATATTGCTCTACAACTTTGAGGCCGCGGTCTTCCGCAGCATCGGCGACACAAAGGTGCCGCTCGCGGCGCTTGCGGTCTCCGGTGTGCTGAACGTGCTGCTGAACCTCTTTTTCGTCATTGTGCTGCATATGACGGTCAACGGCGTCGCCATCGCCACGGTGGCGGCCAACGCCGTGAGCGCGGCACTGCTCTACGTCCGCCTGACGCGCACGGATAAATGCGTGCGCGTGGAGCGGAAAGCGCTGCGCATCGACGGCGCGAGCTTGAAGCGCATTTTGAGCATCGGCCTTCCCGCGGGCGTGCAGAGCGCGGTGTTCTCGTTCGCCAACATCGTCATCCAGTCGGCCATCAACACCCTCGGCACGGTGGCGATCGCGGCGTCGAGCGCGGCGTTCAATGTGGAAATTCTCGCCTACGACGTGCTCAACTCGTTTTCGCAGGCCTGCACGACCTTTGTCGGCCAGAACTACGGCGCAGGGCAGATCAAGCGCTGCAAGAAGACGATGCAGCTCAGCTTTTTGGAGGGAGCCATCGCGACATTTGTCTCGGTCGTTGTCCTGCTGCTGAGCGCAAGGTCACTGCTCGCCATTTTCAACAGCGATCCCGAGGTCATTGCCATCGGCTATATTCGCCTTGCGACGATCCTGCCGGCGTATGTTTTCTGCCTGATCTACGAAATACTCTCCGGGTATCTGCGCGGCTTCGGCATTTCGCTCGCGCCCGCACTTTTGACGATGCTCGGCGTGTGCGGTATCCGCATCGCGTGGGTCAAGTTCGTCTTCCCGACGAGCATGACGTTCCAGACCGTCATGTGGGTCTATCCCATCAGCCTTGGCGCGACGGCGATGCTGATCCTCTGCGCCGTGCTGATCTACCGCCCGTCCAGACGCTTTGCGGGCCTTGAAACGGAAGAAGCGGACAAGTGAGGGGGGAACCCTCACTTGTCAAAATGCTCCCAGAAGGCGCGCATCGCGGCCTCGTACGCGCCGCGGCCCATGTAATAGCTCATCGCGTGGTCCGCACCGGGCACGACGAGCAGCTTGCAGGGCGCGGCGCAGGCGTCGCGGTTTTCAAACGCCATTTTGAGCGGGACGAAGTGGTCGTCCTCGCCGTGGATCAGTAAAATCGGAACATCGGTATTTTTGAGCGCCTCGACGGTGGAGTAGCTGCCGGACGAGGCGTTCAGCCTCTTCTGGCACAGAAGATCGGCGATGACGGTTGCTGCGCGGACAGGAAGATGCAGGTTCTTCCCCATCACGTGCTGCCAGATCGCACGCGGCGAGGTGTAGGCCGAGTCGGCGATCACGCCGTGCACCGCGGCGGGGAGAATATCGCCTGCGGCCATGAGCACCGTCGCCCCGCCGAGCGACACGCCCATAAGGTAAACGGGCAGGCCGGGGAAGCGTTCGGCTGCCCAGTTTGCCCAGTCGACGCAGTCGTAGCGCTCGGTCAGGCCGAAGCCGATGTAGTCGCCCTCGCTCTCGTTCTGCGCGCGCTGCTCCACATAGAGCACGCTGCACTGCTCGCGGCTTAAAAAGTCCGCGAGCAGGCCGAAATCGCGGTACCACGCTGAGCGCCAGCCGTGAAACGCGATCACAAGGCGCTTGGCCTTTTCGCATTCACGAAGATGGCCCACGAGCGTCAAGCCCTCGCGGTTTTCGAGCAGCACTGTCTCCGTTTCCGAAGACGCAAGCTTTTTCGCGGCGGCGCGCTGCGCCTCACGGTAGGGCTCGTCGCGCTTTTCGCCCGTGAGCTGGGCGCTGCCCTTATTTTTGAGCGCCTTGGGCGCTTCGCGCTTCATCGCGACGTCCATCAGCGTTCTCGTCACGCCGTAGGCCGCCGCGCCGTAGAGTGCCGCCGCAGCCGTGACGAATATAGCCGCCTTTGTCGCTTTTTTCATAACTGTGACCTCCTTGTAGCCAAACTGTAAACTCTTATCTTGGGTACTGGACAGGGATATTTTCCCGTGTTATACTCCAAACTAATCTAAGTTCCGGGCGGTTTCGACCGCCCATCTCTTCTTTCAGCGTAGCAAAAACTCCGGCTTTTTGCTACGTTCAGTTTTTCCCGTTTGTATGCATTTCCTGCCGGAAATTTCAATGATCGGAGGAACGCATTTTCATGAACGAAGTCAAGTCCCCGAAAAAGCCGCTGCTGTACTACTACTTTGTGGCGATGCTGCTTGTGATGCTCTTCAACTTCATCGCCATGCCGTGGCTGGCCGAGCATCAGATCAAAGAGGTGGATTACAACACCTTTGTCACCATGACGGAGCAGGGCGAGGTCGGCCGGGTCGAGATCCAGGAGCAGTCCAACCGCATTCTCTTCACCAGCAGCGATGAAAAGACCGTCTACAAGACGGCAATGGTGCCTGACGACGGTTTGGTGCAGCGCCTTTTGGACGCGGGCGTCTCCACCACGGGTGAGGAGATCGAGCAGACGTCCACACTTGTCAGCATTCTCGCCTGGGTGCTGCCCATCATCATCTTTGTCGCGCTGGGACAGTATATGTCGCGCAAGATGATGGAGAAGATGGGCGGCGGAGGCAACTCCATGATGTTCAACATGGGCAGGTCCAACGCCAAGGTGTATGTCAAGTCCGCCGAGGGCATCAAGTTTGACGATGTCGCGGGCGAGGACGAGGCCAAGGAGAACCTCACCGAGGTCGTCAACTACCTGCACGACCCCAGCAAATATCAGGAGATCGGCGCGTCGATGCCCAAGGGCATCCTGCTCGTCGGCCCTCCGGGAACCGGTAAAACGATGCTCGCCAAGGCGGTCGCCGGCGAGGCGAATGTGCCGTTCTTCTCGATGTCGGGCTCTGAATTTGTCGAAATGTTCGTCGGCATGGGCGCGAGCAAGGTGCGCGACCTCTTCAAGCAGGCCAAGGAGAAGGCCCCCTGCATCGTCTTCATCGACGAGATCGACGCCATCGGCCAGAAGCGCAGCGGCGGCCAGTACGGCGGCAACGATGAGCGGGAGCAGACTCTGAACCAGCTGCTGACGGAGATGGACGGCTTCGACGATAACTCCGGCGTGATCATCCTGGCGGCCACCAACCGCCCGGAGTCCCTGGACCCGGCTCTGACCCGGCCCGGCCGGTTTGACCGCCGGGTGCCGGTGGAGCTGCCGGACCTGAAGGGCCGGGAGGAGATTCTGAAGGTCCACGCCCGGAAGATCAAGCTGGCGGAGAACGTGGACTTTTCCACCGTGGCCCGGATGGCCTCCGGCGCATCCGGCGCGGAGCTGGCCAACATCGTCAACGAGGCCGCCCTGCGGGCGGTGCGGGACGGCCGGAAGCTGGTGACCCAGGCGGACCTGGAGGAGAGCATCGAGACCGTTATCGCCGGATATCAGAAGAAGAACGCCATTCTCACCGACAAGGAGAAGTGGATCGTATCCTATCACGAGATCGGCCACGCCCTGGTGGCGGCCCGCCAGACCCATTCCGCCCCGGTGCAGAAGATCACCATCATTCCCCGGACCTCCGGTGCCCTGGGCTATACCATGCAGGTGGAGGAGGGCAACCACTATCTGATGAGCCGGGAGGAGATCGAAAACAAGATCGCCACCTTCACCGGCGGCCGGGCCGCCGAGGAAGTGGTGTTCGGCTCCGTCACCACCGGCGCTTCCAACGACATTGAACAGGCCACCAAGCTGGCCCGGGCCATGCTGACCCGGTATGGCATGAGCGACGAATTCGGCATGGTGGCACTGGAGACCGTTACCAACCAGTATCTGGGCGGGGATACGTCCCTGGCCTGCTCACCGGAGACTCAGGCCAAGATCGATCAGCTGGTGGTGGACCTGGTGGAGCGGCAGCACCAGAAGGCACTGCAGATCCTGCGGGACGACCGGCAGAAGCTGGATGAGCTGGCCAGGTTCCTGCACGAAAAGGAGACCATCACCGGCCAGGAGTTCATGAGCATCCTCAACGCGTGAACCTGAAAAAGAGAACGCCCCGGCGGGGGCGTTCTTTTTTTGCCCCCGGGCGCATACGGTGAAGAAAAAACGGGGAGGGGTTTGCCATGAAAAAGCTGCTGGGGGCACTGCCGGTGCTGGTGCTGCTGCTGACGCTGTGTCCGGCCTGGGGGGTGGAGCTGCCGGTGCAGGCGGAGGCGGCGCTGCTGATGGAGAAGGAGACGGGACAGGTGCTCTACGCCAAAAACGAGCACCAGGCCCTGGAACCGGCCAGCGTCACCAAGGTCATGACCCTGCTGCTGGTGATGGAGGCCATCGACCGGGGAACCCTGGCCTATGACGACGTGGTCACCGTCAGCGACTATGCCGCCTCCATGGGCGGCAGCCAGATCTTTCTGTCCCCCGGGGAGCAGATCACCGTGGAGGACCTGCTGAAGGGGATGTGCGTGTCCAGCGGCAACGATGCCGCCGTGGCCCTGGCGGAAAAAACGGCGGGGGTCACGGAGCTGTTTGTGGAGCGGATGAACAACCGGGCCCGGGAGCTGGGGATGCAGGACACCCATTTCGTCAACTGCACCGGCCTTCCGGCGGAGGGGCACGTTACCAGCGCCTGGGACATTGCCGTGATGTCCCGGGAGCTGATCCGCCGTCACCCGGACATCCGGCGCTTTACCACCATCTGGATGGACACCCTTCGGGACGGACAGTTCCAGCTGTCCAACACCAACAAGCTCATCCGCTTTTATGAGGGGGCCACGGGGCTGAAAACCGGGTCCACGGACTCCGCCAGATACTGCATTTCCGCCACGGCGGAGCGGGAGGGCATGGAGCTGATCGCCGTGGTGCTGAAATCCCCCACCGGCCAGCAGCGGTTCGAGGACGCCAAGACCCTGCTCAACTATGGGTTCTCCACCTATGGCCTGGTCCATGCCACCCCGGAGGAGCCGCTGCCGCCGGTGCCGGTGACATTGGGGACCCGGGATGCGGTGCAGTCTATGGTGGACCCGGCGGAGGGCCTGCTGCTGGCGGAAAAGGCCCGGCTCCAGGGGCTGGAGCAGACGGTGACCCTGCCGGAGTCGGCGGCGGCTCCGGTGCGTCAGGGGGACGTTCTGGGGACCCTGACCGTCACCCAGAACGGCGAAACGCTGCTGGAGGTACCCATCCGGGCGGCGGAAGCCGTGGAAAAGCTCACCTTCGGGGAGATGTTCCTGCGCCTGGCCCGGACCATGTGCTTCTGCGGGTGATCCTTGGCGGAAACTGAACAGGAATGCTATTGCGGCACAGAGGAAACAACGATACAATAAAATATAAACTCAGGATAAACTCAGGAGGGTAATCATAATGCAAAATATTCTTCGATATCTGACCCCGGAGATCCTGGCCTGGGAGAGCGGCAATATCCGGGAGGTCCGGCCCCTGGGCAGCGTTCTGTGTCTGCCGGACGGGCGGGAGTGGTACGCCTTCGGCTTTACCCGGGATGCGTATTACGGCAGTCTCAGCCTGCTGATGGCGTCCTCCCGGAGGGAGTGCGGAGAATGGGCGCGGGCCAACAGTCCGGCGGCTATCCGCTTCGGCGCGCAGCGGTATCTTATTGATACGACCGCCTATAGGATGTTCAGCGGCAACGACGATCAGCTGTTCCGGCTGCCGCTGCTGCTGCGGGACCGTCCGCCCATGCCGGACTGGCTGAGAAGCACGCCGCTGCCCCGGCTCCTGATGGTGGACGCCCGGGTGGACCGGGCCCCGGAGCACATCCCCGGCGGTCCGGCGGAGCTGCTGCTGCGGGATGGGCGCGGCTGGGACCTGACCGCGCCCCGGGCAGAACTGCGAACCATGTGATCGGATAGGATTTTCACCGTTTCGACGGGAATCCCCTTGTATTTTCCGGGAAAACGCGGTAAGATACGGTGTGATGAAAAATCCGATTTACACAGGAGGTAATCCCTATGATCCAGGTGGACCTGACCCATATGCGGCGATTTATCGCCCTGCCCTATGAGGCGGCGCTGGCGCCCCGCCTGCGCATCGCCCACAACCACTTGCAGAAGGGCGACGGCGCCGGAGGCGACTTCACCGGCTGGGTGCGCCTGCCCCAGGAGTATGACCGGCAGGAGTTCGACCGCATCCAGGCGGCGGCCCGGCGCATTCAGAGCGATTCCCGGGCCCTGGTGGTCATCGGCATCGGCGGCTCCTATCTGGGGGCAAGGGGCGTCATCGAGTGCCTGTGCTCCCCCAACTATAACCTCAGGCGCAAGGACACCCCCAACATCTATTTTGTGGGCAACGGCCTGTCCGACCGGCAGCTGCGGGAGACCATGGAGCTGCTGGAGGGGGTGGACTTCTCCGTGAATGTCATCTCCAAGTCCGGCACCACCACGGAGCCTGCCGTGGCCTTCCGGTTCTTCCGGGAGCTGCTGGAAAAGAAATACGGCCCCGACGGCGCGGCCCGGCGCATTTACGCCACCACCGACCGGCAGAAGGGAGCCCTGAAGTCCCTGGCCGATCAGGCCGGGTACGAGACCTTCGTGGTGCCTGACGACATCGGCGGGCGCTACAGCGTCCTCACCGCCGTGGGCCTGCTGCCCATCGCCGTGGCGGGCATCGACATCCGGGCCCTGATGCAGGGGGCCGCCCGGATGCAGGAGGTCTGCACCGCCGGAGATATGGAGCAGAATCCCGCCTGGCAGTACGCCGGGGCCCGGTACCAGCTCTACCGCGCCGGGAAGAAGATCGAGATCCTGGCCTCCTATGAGCCGTCCTTCCGGTTCATGTCCGAGTGGTGGAAGCAGCTGTACGGCGAGTCCGAGGGCAAGGAGAACAAGGGCCTGTTCCCGGCCAGCGTGGAGTTCACGGCGGACCTGCACTCCATGGGCCAGTATATCCAGCAGGGCGAGCGGCACCTGTTTGAAACGGTGGTGCGCTTCGACCCGGAGGAGCAGGAGAGCACGGTGCCCTTTGACGCCGCCGACGGCGACGGGCTGAACTTCCTGGCGGGCAGGACCATGGACTTTATCCGCACCCAGGCCATGGACGGCACCCTGCTGGCCCACGAGGAGGGCGGCGTGCCCAACATCATCCTGCGCTGCGGGGCCCTGAACGCGGACACCCTGGGCCAGCTGATCTATTTCTTTGAATATGCCTGCGGCCTGTCGGGCTATCTGCTGGACGTGAACCCCTTCGACCAGCCGGGGGTGGAGGCGTATAAGAAGAATATGTTCGCCCTGCTGGGCAAGCCCGGCTATGAGGACATGGGCCAGGCCCTGCGGGAAAAACTGGGCCGGTAAAAAACCGTATATTTTCCCATTGCCATTTCCGTCAAGTTATGGTATGGTATACATATATGCAAAAGGAGTGATCTCTTATGGTTAGATTGATTATGGGCGACAACGGCGCCGGCAAGACCAAGCAGCTCATCGAGCTGGTTCATGCCTCCGTGGCCGAAGAAGGCGGCTGTGTCGTCTGCATCGAGCCCGGCGCGGACATGACCTACGACATCAAGTCCTCTGTGCGCCTGGTCAACGCCGGTGAATACCACTTGGATTCTTTTGAGTGCCTGCGGGGCTTCATCAGCGGTCTGTATGCGGGCAATTACGATATTTCCCACGTCTATGTGGATAACCTCTGCAAGATCGTACATAGCGAGGACTTCGCCGCCGTGGAAAAGTTCCTGCACTGGCTGGACAAGTTCAGCGACGCCAACACCGTGAAGTTCACCGTGACCCTCACCGCCGACGCTTCCGTGGCCACCGAGGGCATGCGCAAGTATCTGTAACCGAATCAAGTAAAAAAATCCGCAGGGCTGTGCCTTGCGGATTTTTTATGGAGCGCAGAGAATCAAAGGTTCTATGCAATAGCCCCGGGACGTAATAGCATCCCGGAGCTATTGCTATTGTCTGATTTTTGGGGTCAGCTCAGGTGCTTTTTCTTGCCCAGCAGCAGGGCAGCGGCAGCCAGCAGGGATACGGAGGCCGCAGCCAGCCACAGAGCGGTGTGAGCCTCATCGCCGGTCTTGACGCCGGGATTCTCGGGCTCAGCGGGCTTGTAGTTGGGATCGGTCTCGCCGCAGTTGGCGCACTTGCCGTCCTTGTAATCGTGGCCGGTAGCGGGGATGACCTCGCCCTTCTTCACGGTCTCCTGGCACACGGTGCAGACCTCGTCGCCGGTGTAGCCGTCCCCGGTGCAAGTAGCGGTCTTAGCGCCCACCAGCTGGGTCTTGTGGCCGGTAGCGGGGATGACCTCGCCCTTCTTCACGACCTCCTGGCACACGGTGCAGACTTCGTCGCCGGTGTAGCCATCTTCCGTGCAGGTGGCGGTCTTAGCGCCCACCAGCTGAGTCTTGTGGCCCAGCGCGGGCAGGGTCTCGGTGCAGGTGTCGGTATAGTTCTTGCCCTGGAAGGTCACCGTGGCGGTATAGGTCCGGACGCCGGTGCTCTCGCAGGAAGCGGGGGTGGTGATCTCGCTGGTAACAGCGGCGGTGACCTCCTCCACATGGCTGGCGTCACGGCTGCAGGTGAAGGTAGCCTTGGCGGACTCGTAGCCGGTCCAGGTCCAGGCGGCCTCGCCATAGTCGTGGCCCGGAGCGCCGATGGTCAGGGCCTCCAGGGTGGTCTCGTTCTTGCCATCGGCGTCACTGAACAGCTTGCCGCAGACGGAGCACACCCAGTGGGCCTTGACGCCGGTCTCCTCGCAGGTGGCGGGGACCTCCGCCACGGCGGTGAGGGTATGACCATCGGCGCAGGGATCGGTGACGCCGTAGGTCATGGTCACGTTGTCGATGGCGAACATGGCGTCGGTATCGTCATAGCCCTGGTTGGCCTTCTTATAGAAGTGGAAGGCGAACTGGGCATTGTCCGTGCAGAAGGCGGCGGGAACGGCAACGTTGGCCGTGCCCATGAACCAATAACCGCTTACCGGCTCCAGATCGGCTGCGGTCCAGATGGCGGTCCAGGTCTGGCCGCCGTCGGTGCTGGCCTCCACGGTCACGGAGCAGTAGTTGCCGATGACGGACTTGAACAGCAGGTAATCGAAGCTCAGCGTAGGCGTCTTGCCGGTGAGGTTCACCACCGGGGAGATGAGATACTCATCCTGCAGCTTATCGCTGCCGCCTGCCATAGGCAGCAGAGGCTTGCGGATGCCGCCCACGCTCCAGTCGCCCCAGGTATCTTCATAGTAATCCATGTCGATGCGGGCCTGCTTGGTGGAATTGAGCTTGGTATTGGTGCCCTTGTACCAGGTATAGGGGCTGTCGGTACGGGCGCCCTTCACGGTCCAGCCGTGGCCGGGGAAGCTCTCGGACTCGAAGTCGTTGTCGAACTGCACGTCGGAGGCCGTCCTGGTGAACACGGCGGCAATGGTGTGGTTGGCGGTGACATTCTCAAAGGTGTAGCTGTCCACCGCGCCCACGCTCTGGCCATCCACCAGCACGTCGGCAATGGCGTAGCCCTCCTGGGCGGCGATGGCGAAGGTCTGGGACGCGCCCTCCTTCACGGACACCTCACCGGCGGGGGTGATGGAGCCGCCCTCACCGGCGGTGGCGGTGATGGTGTACTTCTGGGCCACGGGGCCGTCCTCCACCGCCATCAGCTTCACGTTGTCGATGGCCAGCTGGCCGGTAGTGTCCTCATTGGGATGGACATAGCGGAAGGCAAACTGGACGCCGTCCACATTGTACTCGGCGGGCACGGGAACCTCTGCGCTGCCGGAAATGATGTAGTTGCTGGCCTGCTGGCCGGTATAGCTGTCCTGGAAGTTCCAGATAGCGTTCCACGTCTTTCCGCCGTCGGTAGAAGCTTCCACCGTAGCGGTGAAGGTCTTGTTCTTGATGCCGTACTCGCCGTAGGCGAAGTCGAAGGTCAGCACGCCGTCACGGGTACCGGACAGGTCCACAGCCGGGGAGATCAGGTACTCATCCTGTGCACCCTTCCAGTCGTTGCTGATGTAAGCGTGCTTGGAATCATTGCCCTCGTTCTTCCAGTTGTAATAGGTATACTGCTTCCATGTGCTGCTGGTATCCTGCACCTTCACGGTCCAACCGTGGAAGGGGAAGCTGTCGCCGGCCACGTCCTCGAAGTCGTTCTGGAACATCACCACGGGGACGTCGGGAATCTTCTCGAAGGTGGCGGACACGGCATAGCTCTGGTCCATGACCAGGGTGTAGGCGCCGTCCGTCACGTCCACGGTGCGGCCGTTGACCTTCACGGAGGCCAGCTGATAGCCGGGGTCCGGGGTGAAGGTGATCTCGACGCTTGCGCCGGGGGCGTAGCCGGTCTGACCGGCGGGGGCCACGGTACCGCCCTCATTGGCGGTGGTGGTCAGGGTGACGGTGTCGCTGCTGCCGCCGGGGGCGGTGAGCTTGACGTTGTCCACGGCCAGAGGACCGGTTTCGTGAGTGGGATTCACATAATGGAAGGCGAACTGAACGCCGTCCACTGCATACTGGGCCGGGATAGCCAGCTCCTTGCGTCCGGAAACAACGCCGGACTTCTCGCCATTGTAGCTGTCGAAGAAGTTCCACAGAGCGGTCCAGGTCTGGCCGCCGTCAGTGGATACCTCCACGGTGGCTGTGTAGGTCTTGTTCTGTGCTCCGTAGTAGCCGTAGCCATAGTCGAAGGACAGGGTTGCTTCCTTGCCGGTCAGATTCACCGCCGGGGAGATCAGATACTCGTCCTGCGCGCCGCCGTTCCAGTCATCGGAGATATAGGCGTGCTTGGTGTCGTTGACATCCTTCCAGTTCCAGTAGGTCTGCTGCTTCCAGGTGTAGCCGTTGGTGTTGACACCCTTCAGGCTCCAGCCGTGGAAGGGGAAGCTCTCACCGGTCACAGATTCAAAGTCGTTGTCGAACAGCGCCACGTCGCCGGACGGCTGGGCCTTCTGGAAGGTGGCAGAGATGGTGTGGTCCACGCCCACCCGCTGGAAGGTGTAGTAGCTGATGGGGCCGAGGTCGGTACCGTCCACGCTGACGTTGACGATCTCATAGCCCTGGGCGGGGGCGATGTCGAAGGTCTTGCTGGTACCCTTCTTCACCAGGGTCTGACCGGCGGGGGTGATGGTGCCGCCCTCACCGGCGGCGGCGGTGACGGACACATAGTTGTCCCGCTCCTCGGCGTACAGCTGGACGTTGTCCAGGGACAGGTTGGAGCCGCCCTTACCGGTGTAGACAAAGGCGAAGCGCAGGTCCTTGCTGTTTTGCAGGCTCTCGGGGATGGTCACCTTGGCCTGGGTCTTGGTCCAGGCGGTGAACAGGCCGGAATCCCGCTGCAGGTTCCAGATCTCCTGCCAGTTCTCGCCGCCGTCGCCGGAGGCCATGACCTGCAGGTTGCAGTGCTTATACTCCACGGTGTACCAATAGGTGGTGTAGAAATCGAAGACCATGTGGACCTCGGTATCCACGCCGCTGATATCGGTGGTGCGGGAGATCAGCCACTCGTCCTGCTGGTTGTCGTCGTCATGATCCACGGCGGCCATGTAGTCCTCGTCGCGGTACCAGGTGTTCAGAGAGCCGCCCTTGCTCTGGACGCTCCAGTCGTCGGGGAGCCACTTCTCGTTGAAGTTCTCGGTCCAGAGGATGTTGGTGGGGGTGATGGTGCCGTGATCGTCGGGGTTGCCGGGAGCGCGGACGGTATACACCTTGGAGTTGCCGGCGTAGTCATGGACGATCATGCCGAAGGTCTCGCCGAAGCCGGTGATGTCATACTCCTTGATGTGGCTGGTGACGCCGGGCTTGTCCTCGCCGAAGCCCTGCATACCATAGAGCATCTCGCTGTTCTTGATGTTGTAGAACACCACGGCCGCCACATACTGGTTATCGGACACGTCCAGGCTCAGATAGTACCGGCCCTCGGACTCGGTGACCTTCAGGTTGTCGGCATGAGGCTCCTCGGTGTCGATGGTGATGGGGAAGGACCAGGAGTGCTTCTGGTTGGTCCCCACGCCGTCGCCATAGGGCAGGGTGGCCTCGATGGTCACGGTGGCCTTGGTGTTGTTGGGCAGCTTGGCGTTGTGGGAATCGGTGCCGTACCAGGGCTCGATGCCGTCATATTCGGCGTCCACACCGGCGGGCACAATGCGGTAATAGTCGTAGCTGTAGATGGACTTGCCCACATACTCGCAGTCCTTGCTGTAGTACACCTGGCCGTTGGCGCCAGTGATGGTATACTTCAGGCTCTTGGTGTTGCGCAGCAGGCCGGTGTAGATACCGGTGAGGCTGTCCATGAAGTCATCGTTGTTGGGAGAGATGGCGTTGCGGTCCGCCAGATACGGCACGCTGGTGTAGTTGTTGTCGCCCAGGTAGGTGTCCACCGTGTTCTCGCTGGAGGAGGAGAAGGCGGTGTTCATGTACGCCTGGGCCTGGCTGGCGGAGCCGTCCAGCGTCTCCCAGTAATCGGTGGAATCCATGATGGGAGCCTTGGTCCAGTCGCCGTAGAAGGCCAGGAACGGCAGGCCCAGGTCAATGGGATCGGTCAGGGCGCTGCCGTCGGCGGCCACCTGGGTCAGGGTCACGAAGCCCTCCACATAGCTGCCGTTGGGGAACTGGGCCAGCATCTTCCGGCCCTCGTCGGTAACGGTGACGGTGACGGTGACATCGGCGGTCTTGCCGGGAGCCACGGCCACCCGGTTATTCTCGCAGTTGGTGGTGAAGGTGTGGGGCAGCAGCCGGGAGCTTCCGCTGATGGTGGAGAACTCCTGCCCGCTGCCGTTGACATAGGCCTCGGTGGTATCGGTCAGCACCAGGGGGGTCACGTCGTAATACAGGGTGTCGCTGCCGGTGTTGTGGACGGTGAAGTTCATGGTGTACACGCCCTTCATGGCGGGATCGTCCTTCAGCTCCAGCTTGGGACGCTCCATGCCCTCCACGGACAGATAACCCCGGGTATTCACGGCGTCGTTGATGCTCATCAGGCCAGCGCCCTGCTTCCGGGGGGGAATAGGGCACGCCGTTGTCGTCATAGATCACATGGGCGGTGCTCATGAGCAGGGTGTCGGTCATGTGCTTGCGCTGGGCGCCGGTCATGCTGTTGTCCCGGGCCTTCAGGGCCTGCTGGACGATGGCCATGCCGCCGGCCGCGTGGGGGGAGGCCATGGAGGTGCCGTCCATGCTTTCATAACCGCCGGGCACGGCGGCATAGATGCCCGCGCCGGGGGCGGTGATCTCCGGCTTCAGGGTCAGCTCGGGGGTAGCGCCCCAGCTGGAGAAGTCGGCCATGCCATAGGTGGGGGATTCCACCAGGGCGTCGGCGGAGGCCACGGACAGAGTCTTGGTCTCCTGCTGCTTCATGTATTCACCGGCGGCCTGGGAGATAAACGCGCAGGGGATCTTCCAGTCGGTGATGGACATGTACAGCATGCCGGGCACGTTGTTGTACACCAGCATGCCGATGGCGCCGGCGTTGGCGGCATTGCGCTCCTTCTGCTCATAGTACATGCCGCCGCCCCGCTGCACCAGGGCGATCTTGCCGGTCAGGTCCAGGCCCGCATAGTCCTCCTCCGCGCCGTAGTTGGGAACCACCACATACTCGATGGAGCCCCGGGCGGACAGGCTGCGGAAGGGCTTGGCGTTCTCGTCCTCGCTGATGGTGGCGCTGTCCTGATAGGCCAGGTCCTTGCCGCCCACGGTGACATAGGGGCCCTTGACCATGCCGTTGGACACGGCGGCCACGGACAGGGACTCGTCATAGGTGGAGGGCTCGCTGACCAGGCCGTAATCGGGGTTGGAGGCCAGGGCCTTGCCGCCGAAGGCGTCGCCATAGGCGGCGTTATAGGCGTTGCCTGCGGCCACAGCCAGGGACACGCCGCTCTCGCCGGTGCGCTCGAACACGTCCAGCAGGCTCTTGGTGAAGGCGTCCTCGCTGTCATAGTCGATGTAGCCGCAGTCGGAGCCCAGGCTCAGGTTGGCCACGTCCACGCCCAGCAGGATGCAGTCCTCCAGGGCGGCCAGAATGTCCGCATAGGACGCGCCGCCGGTGGACTTGAACACGTTCATGTTGATGATCTGGGCCTGGGGAGCCACGCCCATGACGGCATCGTTGACGCCCACATTACCGGCGGCGGTGGAGGCAACGTGGGTGCCGTGGCTGCCCTTATCGCCGGGCATGCCGTCCTTGTCCCTGTCGCCGTAGTCAAACTGGAAGGGGAGCTTGGCGCTGTAATACAGGTCGGACACGCTGATGCCGGAGATGATCTGCTCCACCTGGAAGTCGTACTGCTCCAGCATGGACTGGAGCTTCTCCCGGGTCAGGGAGGGGCTCTTGGGGGCGGTCCTGAAGATTTCGTGGCTCATGTCCACGCCGGTATCCAGAATGGCCACCAGCATCCCCTCGCCGGTGAAGCCCGTGGTATTATAGATACCGCCGCCGATCATCCGGTTGCTGTTGGCGGTGTCGGGCAGCAGCTCAAACGTGGGGGAAATGAAGGCGGACTGGACGCAGTCCAGCTTCCGGATGGCCTTGTACTGGCCATAGGTCACTGTGGCGGAAAAGCCGTTGAGCAGGGTGGTATACTGCCGCTGGGGCTCCACCCGCGCGTCAATGGCCCGATTGATCTGGGCCAGGGCGCTCTTCTGCGTGCGCAGCAGGGCGTTGACCTGGGCCCGGGAATCCGGGTCGGCCACGGAGTCGTTGACCACCACGATGATCTCGACCTCGTCGTTGTCGTCGAGCTTGGCGGTGTTCTCCATCTGGATTTTTTCGCCGTTTTTCTGGCCGCTGCGCAGGACCTGGCGGGCGATATCGTTGGCGATACCGCTGACCGTGGTTTCCTGCAGGGAGGCGTTGACCTCCTGCTCAGCTGCCTGGGCGAATGCCGTCACCGGCAGGGCGGTCAGGATCATCAGAACCGCCAGAGCCAGTGCGCAGCACCGTTTGATAGCTGTCATCTCGTTCCTCCTATAAAATATATTGTCCGCCGCTGCATAAAAGTTCAGCGCGACTTACATATTATACCAGCTTTTGGACTTTAATGCAATGACGTAACGGCATAAAATGCCAAAATATTTCCCAAATTTTCCGGCATTCTCCGGTCAAAAAAACGGCCCCGGGCCAGACACCCGGGGATGGAGCTTTCCGGCGCGCTGCAAGGCTACGCATTTGCGGACCGTCCGCGGCTCCGTCCGGCGGATCGCGCGGGAAATGCCCGCAATTTCGAAAAATCCCTTGCGCAGCATAAAAATACGGCTCCTGCGAAAAATCCCGCCGGGAATCCGAAAAAATCGGGCTCCCGGCGGGGTTTTATGTTGACAAAGGGGCCGCGCCTGTGGTACAATAAGACGCTATATTGAGAAAATGGGGCCTGATACCCCATTTCAAATCTACTGTTATGATACCAGCTTTCCCCCGAAATTACAAGTGGGCCCGGGCGAAAACAAACAACCGGGCCGAGCGTGTCAAAATCCCGGGAGAGCGGTTCCCAAGGAAAAGCACGGAGAAAATGCGAAAAGAAAGGCGTGAGTATTGAAGATGGCCAAGGACAAGTATTATGGCAAGACCCTGCGCAAGAACTTTGCCAGACACGAAGAGGTCATGGCGATGCCCAACCTGCTGGAGATCCAGAAGAAATCCTATCAGTGGTTCCTGGACACCGGCCTGCGGGAGGTTTTTGCCGACGTGGCCTCCATCGGCGACTATGCCGGCAACCTGGAGCTGAGCTTCATCGACTACAGCATGGACGAGAAGCCCAAGTACGACGTGGAGGAGTGCAAGGCCCGGGACGCCACCTATGCCGCCCCCATGAAGGTCAGCGTGCGCCTGCACAATAAGGAGACCGGCGAAATCAAGGAGCAGGAGATCTTCATGGGCGATTTCCCCCTGATGACCCACTCCGGCACCTTCGTCATCAACGGCGCCGAGCGCGTGGTGGTCAGCCAGATCGTCCGCTCCCCCGGCATCTACTACGGCAAGGAGATCGACCTGAAAACGGACCTGCCCCTGCTGACGTCCACCGTGATCCCCTACCGGGGCGCGTGGCTGGAGTATGAGACCGACAGCAGCGAGGTGTTCTGGGTCCGCATCGACAAGAACCGCAAGCTCCCCATCACCTGCCTGATCCGGGCCCTGGGCCTGAAGACCGACGGCGAGATCCTGGACCGCTTCGGCGACGATCCCCGCATTGTGACCACCATGGAAAAGGACACCTGCAAGTCCTATGAGGAGGCCATGCTGGAGATCTATCGCAAGCAGCGCCCCGGCGAGCCCCCCACGCTGGACTCCGCCGAGAACCTGATGCAGGGCCTGTTCTTCGACCCCCGGCGGTATGACCTGAGCACCGTGGGCCGGTATAAGTTCAACAAGAAGCTGACCCTGTGGGCCCAGGCCAAGGGTCAGAAGCTGGCCGAGCCTGTGGCCGACCCCGCCACCGGCGAGCTTCTGCTGGAGGAGGGCCACGTCCTCTCCGGCGACGACTGCCGCACCCTGGACGCCATCGGCGTGGGTATGGTGAAGGTCCGGCTGGAAAACGGCGAGGTCATCCGCATTTTCACCAACCGCATGTGCGACATGAGCCGCTATGTGGACTTTGACCCCAAGACGGCGTGCGGCATCAAGGAGCGGGTGCGCTTCGACGTGCTGCAGGAGCTGCTGAGTCAGTATCAGGGCGAGGAGCTTATCGAGCAGTGCCGCCTGCAGGCGGACCGCCTGGTGCCCAAGCACATCATCATCGACGATATCCTCACCTCCATCAACTATATGAACGTCCTGGCCCACGGCCTGGTGCAGAAGGACGATATCGACCATCTGGGCAACCGCCGCCTGCGCTGCGTGGGCGAGCTGC
>OIZB01000820.1_pt1 | contig 20388 bp, 17 predicted proteins | sample 1588401 | NCBI WGS metagenome assembly OIZB01 (sample SAMN03283270) | human gut metagenome | biome: human-associated habitat; material: feces | host: Homo sapiens | place: USA | collected 2013
GATGTGGGCGTCGGCGGGCAGGTCGTTGATGAGCTCCACCTTGTAGGGCTCCTCCCGCTCCTCCATGAACTTCAATGCCTCCTCACGGGGCAGCTCGAAGCGCTCCAGCTTCAGCTTCTCCTTGCAGATCTTCCGCATCTCCGCCTCGATCTCCGCCAGGTTATCGGGGGTAAAGGCAAAGGGTGCGTCCAGATCGTAGTAAAAGCCGTTGTCGATGCTGGGGCCGATGGCCAGCTTCACCTCCGGCCACAGGCGCTTCACCGCCTGGGCCAGAATGTGGGAGCAGGTATGCCAGTACGTCTTGCGGTACTGCTCGTTTTCAAACGTGTAGATGTTTTCCTCGCTCATGGTACAGTCCTCCTTGTTTTGGGGGCGGGTATAAAAATAACCCCACCCCTGATGTGTTTCAGGGGTGAGGTAAATGACTTTACTCCACGGTTCCACCCTGCTTACGGCATACGCCGTCGCTCGTGACTTCTGTAACGGGAAGCCCCCGTCCTGCTCGTCGCAGGCGGCTCAGGAGCGGTACAGGCTGCGCCGCAGGCAGGACGCTTTCAGCCGGGGCGTCCCTCTCTTTGGCCGTTGGAAAAACAGCTTCTTCTCCGTCAATGCCTTTTTGATGGGGAATAGTATAAACCGCTTTTTGCGGTTTGTCAACAGGTCTTGCCGCGTTTTACCGCGTTTTACCGCAGAACCTCCAGCAGCTCCGCCGCCGTGTCCACGATGACCGCCGCGCCGGCCTCCGCCAGCGCCTGACGGCCCCGAAAGCCCCAGCTCACCGCTGCCAGCGGCAGTCCCGCGTTACGAGCCGTGGCCACGTCCACCTCGCTGTCCCCCACGTAGACGGCGTCGGCAGCGGCCACGCCCAGCGTGTCCAGCGCGCGGAACACCAGATCCGGCGCGGGCTTGGGCGGTACATCGTCCCGCTGACCGAAGGCAGGCAGCCCCGGAAAGAACCGGGCAGCCAGCGTTTTGGTGGTGGCGTCCGGCTTGTTGGACACCACCGCCGTCTTAATGCCCGCCGCATCCAGCGCCGCCAGCACCGCCGGAATACCGGCGTAGGGCGCGGTGTCCACGCAGTTGTGGGCCTGATACCAGTCCCGGTACTCCGCCAGCACCGCCTCGAAGTCCTCGCCGGTGACGGTGGGCGGCAGAGCCCGCTCCATCAGCCGCCGCGCACCGTTGCCCACGAAGGCGCGGACCTCCTCCGTTGTGCGCAGGGGCCAGCCGTGGACAGACAGGATGTGGTTCACCGCGCTGACCATATCCGCCAGCGTGTCCAGCAGCGTGCCGTCCATATCAAATAAGATCGCTTTGTATTTCATGCAGCATCGTTCCTTTCATCGGCGGGACACCCCGCCGCAGGTCGGTGCTATCTTACCACGCCTTCCCGCAGATGGCAAGAGGGACGAGGTGCTCCTCATCCCTCTTGTATGGCCGCCAGCACTACGGTGCGGGCGTCGGTGAACGCCGACGAGCAGGTGGACATAGCCAGCACCCGCTGCGGTCGGTCCGTCGTCTCCCAGCACAGGGCCTCCCCCTCGGCCCAGTCCAGCAGCGGCGATACGTCCTCCTGCCAGTGCTCCGGCCGGAAGATGTGTTCCTCCGACGCCGGCACCAGCAGGCAGGCGAACACCTCCAGCGTGCAGGCGCCGTCTGGCAGCAGCAGGGTCCCCGTCCGGTGCTCCCGCAGGAACGCCGCGTCCTGGTACTTCTCCAGGTCGCCGAACATCTGGCCGCTGACCATGTGGTGGCCGTACAGCAGGCTGTACCCGCCGGCGAAGTCCGGTGCGCAGCGGGTATCCAGAAAGATGGTGCCCGCCAGGGAGAAATTCCCGTACACGTCGGTGTTCACGTAGGTCAGGTTGTCCTTTCCCTGCACCACGGGGTAGTCTACGCCGGTACCGTCCAGCGTCACCCAGGCGCACACGTCGGCGTTCACCGCCCGCAGCTCCGCAAAGGGCGCCCCTCCCTCCCGGGGCTTCAGGGTCAGGAGGGACGCCTGCACCTCCTCCGCCGCCGCGTACACCTGCCGGTTGTCCCACAGGGCGTAGCCCGCGTATACCGCCAGCAGCGCCAGCAGCACCGCCACCAGCGCGCTGGTGACATCGTCGAAAAATTTCAGCACCTTATAGGGCAGCATGTCCGTCCCCCCTTACAGCCCGCGGCGGCGCAGCAGAGTGATGACCTTCCCTGCCGCGTCCTGCTGCGGCACCGCGCCGAAGTGACGGCTGTCCCGTCCGTGGGTACGGTAGTCGTTCAGTATGAACAGACAGCCCTCCGGCACGGTGTAGGGATACGTCACCCCACCGGCGGGATATGTGGGATACAGCACCTCTCCCGCGTGGAGGGTACCGTTGACTCGCAGCGTACCGTCCTCCTCCAGCATCACCACATCGCCGCCCACGGCGGCCACGCGGCCCAGCCGCAGCATCCCCTCCTGCCGGTACAGCACCAGGTCATCCTGCGCCCACCGGCGCTGGAGCCGGTAGGCGATGAGCAGATCCCCGTCCTTTACGGCGGGGAACATGTCCTGCCCCTCCGCCTGCGTCACCAGCAGCACCACGCCCAGCAGCACCGTCAGTGCTGCCGCCGCTGCCGCCAGCCGCGTCAGCAGTGAGAGGGCCAGCCGCCGGTCCCGCTGCCGCTCCTCCGCCGTTCGCGGCGGGCGCGGCCGTGCCGTCCCCTGCGGTACGGCGTTTCTCTGTTCCATGATGCTCCCCCCTGTCGTTTGCTGGAGCTATGGTAGCACACGCGGGCCGCAGAATACGCCGTTTTCTGTCGGAACCACGATCTTATTCCCGCACAGACAAAATAAAAGTCCCCCGGCAAAGCCGGGGGACTTTCCTGTAAGATGCCGTTACGCCGTCCGGCCGCGAAATACCGCGCCGATGAGTTCAATGACCGCGAACACCACCAGATACCACGCCACATTCACGCCGTGGGAGTAGACGGCTGCGAACACCATGAACAGTGAGCATAGGATCGCCAGCACCGGCATAACCTTCCCGCGGAAGGCGGGCAGGTCGCGGCGGCGCATCAGAGCGATGTAAATGGGGATATACAGGACGTACAGCGTGATAATGGGCAGCTCCGAGGAGTCGAATTTGAAGGGGCCGAAGCCGTTCATGATAGTGCCGCCGTAGAAGTACAGCAGCCACAGAGAGCTGACCAGCAGGCCGAACACCGCAGAATTGTTGGCCATACCGGTGTTGGTATCCACGCTGCGGAACATGGCCAGCCGCGGGCTTTCGCACTCGCTGGCCAGGTCGAACATGCCGCGGGTCACGGCCATGGTCAGGCCGTTGCAGGTCCCCCAGCAGGAGATGACCACGAACGCAAAGATCAGCGCGCCGCCCACCTGCCCGAAGACGTTCTGGAAGGCCAGCTTTGCGCCGGCCTCGCCGCCGGCCATCATGACCTCCGACTCCACCGCGCCGGCAAGGCCAATGTAGTACACCACATACACCACGGCGATGATGACGGTGCCGATCAGCAGGGCGCGGGGCATGTTCTTCTTGGGGTTCTCCAGCTCCGTGCCGATGGAGGTGGCGCAGATCCACCCCTCAAAGGCGAAGGCCAGCGACACCACTGCGCCGAACAGTCCTTCCGCGAAGGAGATCTCCGTCACCACGTGGGTGAAGTTGAAGCTGGTCATACCGTTGCCGAGTCCTACGATAGTACCCACCACGGCCATCAGCAGCAGCGGGATCAGCTTGATGACGGTGGTGGTGATGGCAAACCGCCCCGCCAGCCGCGGGGCCAGCGCGTTCATGGTATAGGTGACGATCATGAACACTCCCGCCAGCATCATGGTGCGGCCGCCTACCACCGCATCCTCCCAGCCCATCAGCACGCCGAAATAGCGGGCGGGCAGCCAACTGAGCACCGCCACCAGCGAGGGGTAGTAGATGACCGCCATGAACCATCCCACATAGTAGCCGTAGGTCTTTCCGCAGGAGGCCCGGGCGTAGCCCACCAGCCCCTCCACGTCCTGATGGCTCTGGGCCACCACGCCGAAGGTGCAGGCGCTGATGATCATCACCACGCCCATAATAATGAAAGCCAGAATGCCCACGGACAGATTGCCGCCGGTCTTTGTCAGCACCGCCTCCGCCTTGAAGAACACGCCGGAGCCGATGACCGTGCCCACCACCAGCGCGATAGCGACAGGCAGCGTATACCGTTTTTCCATATAGATTTTCCTTTCTCTCCCGTTTCGCTTGTACCCAAATCACAATAATGGATTTATTATACGCCGTACCGCCCGTGCCGGACAAGCACTTTCCCGCCTCGTGCGGTAGAAATTACGCGTTCTTTTTTGGATAATATGTCCAAAATATGCATGTTTTCGCCTTCTCGGTGCACGAAAAGACGGCGCAGAGCTGCCGCCCGCGCCGTCTCCGGATGGTTTTTTACACGTTGAAGCGGAAGTAGATCATGTCGCCGTCCTTCACCACGTACTCCTTGCCCTCGGAGCGCAGCAGACCCTTCTCCTTGGCGGCGGCCACGCTGCCGCCGCAGGCCATCATCTCGTCGAAATTGATGGTCTCCGCGCGAATGAAGCCCCGTTCGATGTCAGAATGGATCTTGCCTGCGGCCTGGGGGGCCTTGGTGCCCTTTTTGATGGTCCAGGCGCGGCACTCGTCCTTGCCGTAGGTCAGGAAGGAGATCAGGCCCAGCAGGTCGTAGGAGCACTGGATCAGCCGGTCCAGACCAGACTTCTCAATGCCCAGATCCGCCAGAAACATGGCCCGCTCCTCGGGATCGTCCAGCTCGGCGATATCCTGCTCCAGCTTGGCGCAGATAGGCAGCACCTGCGCACCCTCCTTCTCCGCCAGCTCACGGACGGACCGGAAATAGCCGTTATCCTCGTAGTTGGCAAAGCCGTCCTCATCCATGTTGGCGGCGTAAATAATGGGCTTCAGGCTCAGCAGATCCGCCGTCTCGATGATGGCGCGGTCGTCCTTATCACACTCGAAAGTGCGGGCGGACTTACCGGCATCCAGATGGGCAGCCAGCGCCTTGAACACCTCGGCCTCGTGGAGGAACTTCTTGTCGCCCTTGGCAGCCTTTGCCGCCTTCTCCACGCGGCGGTTCACCATCTCCAGATCCGCCATGATCAGCTCCAGATCAATGGTGCCGATATCGCCCAGAGGATCCACCGGCACGTTCTGGCTGGCGTCCGCCACCACGTGCATGATGTTCTCATCATCGAAGCAGCGCACTACATGAACGATGGCGTCGGTGCGGCGGATGTTCTCCAGGAACTTGTTGCCCAGGCCCGCGCCCTGACTGGCGCCCTTTACCAGGCCGGCAATGTCCACGAACTCAATGACGGCGGGCGTCTTTTTATCCGGCTGGTACATCTCTGCCAGCTTGTCCAGCCGCACGTCCGGCACGGCCACCACGCCCACGTTGGGCTCGATGGTGCAGAAGGGATAGTTGGCGCTTTCGGCGCCGGCATTGGTGATGGCGTTGAACAGGGTGCTCTTGCCCACGTTGGGCAGCCCCACGATACCTAATTTCATTTGTACTCATTCTCCTTCGATTTTCCTTGATTTTCAAGGGGTTTCAGCGTTTAGTGTCTTGGCTGTTACACCATTTTTACACCATTTCCGCATTTGGCTTTATTGGATTTTATCAGACTACACCATTTTGCTGAAATTGCTTGATGGCATAATCCAGCGATTCGGCAGTCACATGAACATACCGATCCATTGTTGTTTTGATGCTGGCATGACCCAGCAGCTTTTGCAGCACCTTCGGCTGCATACCGCTTTCGATTGCTCTTGTAGCATAGGTATGCCGTTACGGTATAATAACGACAAACAGAAAAAGCCTTTATTTTCAAGGGGTTTGAGCGTTTGTCGTCTTTTATTCAATTCCTTTTCCAAGTTGAAAATTGACGAAAACTATAAAGAAAAAAGGAGGCTGTTTTATTAACGACAAAATTTAATAGTGCCAGCGGTCCGGCTTTATGTCTGACCGCTGGTTGCCGTGGGCGTTTCACTTTTATAGGTGGACGCCCTTTTTTCATACTCATTTTCGAGAGAAAGGAGATCCACATGGAATTAAACGAAATGGAAAAAAAGCTGCTCTTTCAAGTGGAGGGCGATTATCAGACAAAGATCCTGAATGAACTTTATATGACCGTGCGGTATTCAAATAATTCCGAACAGCGGGAGGCGGCAGAAGGTCTTATGGCAAAACTTCGTGTTCTGTCAAATGCAGAGTGCATGGACTTGGTAAAAGATATTCAGAAGAATTACCGTCTGCCCTATCCAGCCCGGACGATTGGAGAAAAGATCGCCGAGGCCAGACAACAATCAGGGGCAGAAAAATTGAAGGGGCATGACATCATGGCACTTGAACGCTTTGATCCAGAAGTAAAGCACATGATCGTCTTTGATGTATTGTCTTACGATTCCCCTGTTGGCGACAAAGGCGATAAGATGCGCTTGTTCCTTACAGATGCCGGCTATCAGAAATTTTTAGAGAGCCAGGAACGGGGCGAAGTGAAACTGAAAAACCATGCGAAGGTCTCTGACGGTCATCTCCATTATGACCGCAGGGATCATGCCTTGTAACGGAATAGTCGAAGAAAGGAGGCGATACAATGGCAGTATTCCGTGTAGAGAAAACAAAGGACTTTACGATAATGAGCAATCACCATCTGCGCAATACGGAGTTGTCCTTAAAGGCAAAGGGGCTTTTATCACTTATGTTGTCGCTGCCGGAAGATTGGGATTATACCACGAAGGGACTCGCCCATATCTGCAAGGACGGTGTGGATTCTATCACTACTGCCCTGAAGGAACTGGAGCGGCATGGTTATCTCACCAGACAGCGCCTCCGCTATGATAACGGGCAGTTGGGAGACATTGAATATACGATCCATGAGCAGCCTGTAAGTACCGAAAACACAGGGCTTTCACCTAAACGGGAAAATCCAAGACAGGTAAAACCAGAACAGGCAAAACCTAAACAGGCGGAACCTGAACAGGAAAATCCGGCACAATTAAATACTAATCCATTAAAAACAAAAAAATCAAAAAAAGATAAATCAATAACTTATCCATCAATCTATCCGGCAGAGCCGGAAGCGGCGAACCGCACGGATGGGATGGATCGGATAGAGCTGATAGAAGCATATCGTGAAATCATCAAAGAAAATATCGAATATGACTTACTGGTCTTACGGTATGGCAGGGAACGTCTGGACGAAACCCTTGAACTTATGGCCGTATGATCGAGATTTATTTAACCGTGAGCCTTGCACCGATCCCGTTTTCCACAATGGCAAACCGGGAATGGGGACAAATGGGAACCGGGTATCTGCGTTCCCTTTTTGCCCTGGGCTTTCAGGGGTTTTTGATCCTGATCTGTGTTGCCATTTATGCAGTGCTGGTCCAGTCTATCCCATCGTCCGGCGACGTGCACGGCGCGATCTGGGGAACGGCGGGTTATACGGTACTGCTGGCTTTTGCCCTGTTTAAGACAGGTTCGTTATCCAAATCCATATTTAATGCAAGATAGCATGAACAAAACCAATTCTAAAAAGGAGGATTTTATATATGAGTAAAACCAATACAGAAAAAATGGCGCCGGAGACACAGACGCCGGAAATGGCAAACGGCATGAAGCTGGATGTCCGCGTGCGTCCGATCGCCCCAATGGGAAACCTGCTGGCGTTTGCCAATGTTACGATTGGCGGATGCTTTAAGATTGACGGCTTCCGTATCTGTTCCAGTGAAAAGGGGCTGTATGTCAATATGCCCGCAACCCAGGATAAGGGAGGCAACTGGAAAGATGTCTGCTGGCCGGTTACGGCAGAGTTCCGCAAGCAGCTCAACGATGCCTTAATCGATGGGTACGGGCAGGCTATTGAAAATTTGCAGGCAACTCTTGAAGCGACAAAGGGAGCAGCGGAAAAACCTTCCCTGACCGGTGCATTGAAAGAAAATGCCGGTAAGGTCAAAGAACAGCCGGCCAAACCGGCCACATCTAAGAATGAGCAGGCTCGCTAATGCCGGAAACGAAACAGTACGGCATTATCTATGCCGATCCGCCCTGGCATTATGACAGGAAACATGGAAGCGGCGTTGCGGAAAACCATTACCCCACAATGAGCATTGAAGAAATCTGTGCCCTGCCGGTATCGGAACTTGCCGCAAAAGACAGTGCCCTTTTTCTGTGGGCGACCTTCCCGCAGCTCAATGAAGCCTTCCGGGTGATCGATGCCTGTGGATTCAAATATAAAACGCTGGCTTTTCTATGGCTCAAACAGAACCGGAAAGCGGATAGCTGGTTTTATGGCATGGGCTTTTGGACCCGCTCAAACGCGGAGGTCTGCCTGCTGGCAACCAGAGGCCGTCCGAAACGCCAATGTGCGGGAATCCATCAGTTTGTGATCTCCCATATTGAGCAGCACAGCAAGAAACCGGACGAGGTGCGGGATAAGATCGTAAAACTCATGGGCGATCAGCCCAGAGTGGAACTGTTTGCAAGACAAAAGACACCCGGCTGGGATGTATGGGGCAATGAAGTGAACTGTACGCTGACTATGCCGGAGCGAAAGGGGTGATTTTGATAGAACAAGATGCAAAGCGGCTGCTTATGGAACGGCTGGACGAGTGTTTGAAGGTTCATGCGGATATGCTGGATGCACAGAACATCGGCAGTATTTACGAGTTACAGGGACTTTCGGAACTCCACTATTATCTGAAGGTTGAGCATGTATTTACTCCGGCGGAAGTAGAGGCGCTTCTTTCTTTTCAGGACCCGTTGGATGTAGCCCGATGGTGTTGGGAAGAAAATAACCATGAACACAGTTTCCCGATCTGCGATCTTCCCAAAGAAATTGATGCAGAGCAAAAATTTGAACATTTCACAAGCGAGCCTTCCGCACAGGACAAATATACGCTCCTGATGAAACGACTGGGACAGAATTACTTTGCCTACCGGGAAAGCCTTATGTCAAAGGATAAGGAATCCTTAATTGAAAAAGCTGCTGAAATTACAGCCATGCAGGAGGCGTATTCCTATCTGACAACAAAGTTTGAGTTCGGGGATGAAATGCTGGATGATGTGCTGGCGCTTGAGAATCCTTTGAAATACTTTGCAGACCGTTGGCTTTTGCCAGTTTCGGATGTGTTCGACGTGGATATGGATATTCGTGAAAATATTGCCGGAATCCGAGACAGCCAGGAATACCTGTGTCAGAGAGGACCGGCTGTTTCTGTCCTGGCACGGCTGCAAAATGCGGCTCAGGAAGTGCGGGAATGTCCGGCTGCGGAGAAAGCGGTACGCGATTTTGGTGCACGCTAATGGACCGGAAACTATATTACGATGGGAGGTGTATAGATGCCTTATGTACCTGTACCAAAGGATTTAACCAAAGTTAAGACCAAGCTGGCCTTCAATCTGACGAAGCGCCAGCTTATTTGTTTCAGCCTTGCCGGGCTTGTCGGCCTTCCGGTGTATTTCTTTACCCGCGGGGCGATCGGGAACTCGGCGGCTGTACTTTTGATGATCGGGCTGATGATGCCCTTTTTCTTCTTCGCCATGTATGAGCGTGACGGGCAGCCGGCAGAAAAGATTTTGAAGAACCGGCTCCGTTATAAGCTCTGGCCGAAGGACCGTCCATACAGGACGGATAACCTGTATAAATCTATGTCAAAGAAGGAGGTTACAAAGATTGCCAAAAAACAAGCAGCAGGAAGCTCAGGAAAAGCGTCTGCAAAAAAACATCAGGCAGGCCAAAAAGACCAGAGCCGATGCAAAGCAGGGCAAAACTAAGTCTGCCCGTTCCAAGCCGTCTAAAAAAGGCGGCTTTTTTGCCGGGCTGAAAGCAGATGCCCCGCAGACGGTCCAGCAGAGCATTCCCTACCGTGAAATGTACCGGGATGGGATCTGCCGGCTGACTGATACCCTTTACACCAAAACGGTGCAGTTTTTTGATATTAACTATCAGCTTGCACAGGCAGATGATAAAGCACAGATCTTCGAGGGTTACTGCGATTTCTTAAATTACTTCGACGCCTCGATCCATGTGCAGCTTACCTTTATCAACCAGCGGGCCAATATGCAGGATTTTACCAGAAGCATTGACATCCCTCCCCGCGGCGACGAGTATGACGGAATCCGCAGGGAATACGGGGATATGTTAAAGAACCAGTTGCAGAAAGGAAATAACGGTCTCACCAAACGTAAATACATTACCTTTGGGATCGAGGCAGATGACCTGCGTACTGCTAAAATGCGTCTGGAACGCATTGAAACGGATGTGCTGGCAAATTTCAAGACCCTTGGAGTCCAGGCAAGATCCTTAAACGGACTGGAACGTCTGGAGCTTCTTCACAGCCAGCTTCACCCGGACGGTCAGGAAAAGTTTCATTTCCAGTGGTCGGATCTGCCTAAGACCGGTCTTTCTACCAAAGACTTCATTTCCCCATCCGGGCTGTCTTTTTCAAAGGATGGAAAGACATTCCGGGTAGGCGATCATTCCGGTGCTGTCTCCTTTTTGCAGATTTTGGCGCCGGAGCTTACCGACCGGCTTTTAGCGGATCTTCTTGACTTAAACGACGCCGTGACCGTCAACCTGCATATCCAGTCTATCGACCAGGCGCAGGCGATCCGAAACATCAAGCGTAAAATGTCGGACCTGCAGAAAATGACCATTGAGGAACAAAAGAAAGCGGTCCGATCTGGGTATGACATGGACATCATTCCCACCGACCTTGCCACCTATGGAGAAGAAGCCAAAAATCTTTTGCAGGATTTACAGAGCCGCAATGAGCGCATGTTCCTTGTGACGGTACTGGTGGAAAATATCGCTGCCAAACGTCAGAAGCTGTTCAATGATATTTTTGCCGCTTCGGGTGTGGCACAGAAATACAACTGTGCCTTAAAACGGCTGGATTACCAGCAGGAACAGGGGCTTATGTCCTCGCTTGCTCTTGGTACGAACCAGATTGAGATTGAGCGCGGGCTTACGACCAGCAGCACAGCGATCTTTGTACCGTTTACCACCTGTGAACTGTTCCAGGAGGGCGAGGCATTGTATTACGGCCTGAACGCCCTTTCCAATAACTTGATCATGGCGAACAGAAAAACGCTGAAAAACCCCAATGGGCTGTTTCTCGGTACCCCAGGAAGCGGCAAATCTTTCTCTGCCAAGCGTGAGATCGTCAATGTGTTCCTTCTGACGGAGGACGACATCATTATCGCCGACCCGGAAAATGAGTATGGGCCGCTGGTACAGCAGTTCGGTTCCCAGGGGCAGGTCATTGATATTTCCCCTACTTCCACGAACTACATCAACCCGATGGACATCAATCTGGACTATTCCGATGATGAAAACCCGATCACTTTGAAAAGTGATTTTATCCTGTCGCTGTGTGACCTTATCATCGGCGGCAAAGAAGGACTTTCCCCCATTGAAAGGACGATCATCGACCGTTGTACCAGACTGGTGTACCGGGAATACCTGCAGGACCCGTGCCCGGAAAATATGCCGATCTTAGGTGATCTTTACGAGCTGCTTTTGAAACAGTCTGAACCGGAGGCACAGAATATCGCAACGGCGCTGGAAATCTATGTCAATGGTTCCCTTAACGTGTTCAACCACCGTTCCAATATCCAGATGGATAAACACCGGGTACTGTGTTTCCAGCTTAAGTCACTGGGAAAAGCCTTAAAGGAAATCGGGCTTTTGATCATGCAGGATGCGGTGTGGAACCGTGTCACGGCCAATCGCTCCAAACATAAAACAACCTGGTTCTATATCGACGAATTCCATCTTCTTTTGAAAGGGCAGACAGGAAGTTTCAGCGTGGAGATCTGGAAACGCTTCCGTAAATGGGGCGGAATTCCATCAGGTTTAACGCAGAATGTCAAGGACCTTCTGGCTTCCCGTGAGATCGAAAATATTTTTGAGAACTCGGACTTTATCTATATGCTCAACCAGGCCCAGGGAGACCGTCAGATTTTGGCAAAGCAGTTGGGAATCTCCCCGCACCAGCTTTCGTATGTGACCCATTCCGGTCCCGGCGAGGGGCTTTTGTTCTTTGGAAATGTGATCATCCCTTTTGTGGACCACTTCCCGAAGGACACACTCTTGTACAGCGTGCTTACCACAAGACCGGATGAAGTAGCGGGGACCAAAGCGTGAGACAAAAATTAAAATGGATCGGAGGTGAGAACAATGGCACACGACAGCGAATTTCAAAGGAGGCGCAAAGATACCCGGATGCCGGTGCGTGATTCCCACGGGGAGGATCAACCGGCAGCCAGGCAGACCGAACAGGATTTTGACCTGCGCAGGGCACGGGACACCCCTTCTTCTGTCAACGGCAAGACACACAGGCAGGACATCCCTGTACAGACGGAATTTTCCCATCTGTCACCGGAAACACCGGCGTCCTTGCTGGAACAGGGCGAAGCGTATGCAACCGCTTTGGATGGTTTTTCGGAACACTTTGAGACACCGGATGCTACCAGGACAGCGCCCCCGATACAGGACAACGTGCGAAGCAATTTCCGGCAGGAGGCTTCCAGGCGTTCTTTTGTAACAGAGGATGTGACAGACCATGATACCGGAAAATATGCTCCTTCTTCCGAAGGCTCAGCCCCACCGAACGGCACAGACAGATCCGGTCAGGAACACCGTTACCGAACACACCAGCATGGGAACAAATATCAGCAGCGTTTTCAGGAAGCGGCACAGGCGGAGGAACAGGCAGCGCAGAAGGAAAAGGGTATGGATAGCGAACCGCCGAAAACATCCAAGCTGGAATTTACTGCGGATGAACTACCGCCGGAGACAAAGGATAAAAAGCTCACCCATGCAAGACGGAAGGCGGAACGGACTGCACAAAAAGCAGAGCAGGCGCAAAATCGTCTACCTGCCCGGAAGAAACTGCGCATGGAGACGGTTTCCGACCCGGAGACCGGAAAAGCCAAAAAACACTTAAAATTTGAAAAGGAGGTCAAATCCCAAAAGGTCCATGTAAAAGGACCTGTACCCCTGCGTCCGGTCAAGGCGGGCGCCAATACTGCCATTGGTTACGCTCATAAAAAGATTTATGAGGCAGAGGATGAAAATGTGGGCATCAAGGCAGCCCACCGCTCTGAACTTGTGGGCGAGGCAGGGCTTCGCACGGCATATCACCGGCATAAAACTGCCCCCTACCGAAAGGCAGCGAAATTACAGCAAAAATCAGCAAAAGCAAACGCAAGACTTGCTTACCGGCAGGCTCTTAGCGACCACCCGGAGCTGAAGAAACATGCGATTGCCCGGATATGGCAGAAACAAAAACTGAAAAGGCAGTATGCCAAGGCTGCCCGTGAAGCCGGGAAACAGGCAAAAAATGCCGCAGTCGCAACAGAGAGGGTCAGCGTCGGTATTGTCCATGCGGTCAAACGGCACCCTGTAATCTGCCTTGTCCTCCTGCTTCTCCTTTTGGTAATTTTCCTGATCACATCCCTGTTTTCCACGTTCTCCAATATCGGGACCGGCGGTTTGGGAAGTCTGGCTGCTTCTACCTATCTTGCAGATGATCAGGACATCAACCAGGCGGAGCTTACCTATACCGAATGGGAAACGGATCTGCAAATGGAAATAGACCGGGTGGAATCAGACCGCCCCGGCTATGACGAATACCGGTATAACCTGGGCGCAATCGAGCATGACCCGTATGTGCTGATGGGGTATCTGACTTCTGCTTATCAGGGATTTACTTACGATGAAGTGGAAAGCGTGCTGCGGCAGCTTTTCCAGGAACAATATACCCTGTCCTTTTCAGAAGAAACCGAGATCCGTTACCGCACCGAAACTTCCGTTGATCCGGAAACCGGGGAAGAAACCCAGGAGGAAGTGCCTTATGAATGGCGCATCTTAAATGTCAAGCTCACAGCCACACCTCTAGAAAACCTGGTCGTTTCCCGGATGAACGCAGACCAGAAAGAGATCTGCGAGATCCTGCTGCAGACAAAAGGAAACCGCCAGTATGTCAAAAATGTCTTTGGCACCAACTGGCTCCCTTATGTGACCAGCTATTACGGCTACCGGGTACATCCCATCAGTGGGGAAAAGAACTATCACACCGGTGTGGACATCGGGATGCCGGAGGGCACAGAGATCCTTGCCGGGCATGACGGAACGGTCACCCTTGCGGGAAATGCCGGCGGTTATGGCTTGTGTGTCGCTATTGAAGGCGAGGCATACGAAGGACATACCCTGACGACCAAATACGGGCACTGTTCCCAGATCCTTGTTTCTGCCGGGCAGGAGGTCAAAGCCGGGGATGTGATTGCAAAGGTCGGGAATACCGGAAATTCTACCGGGGCCCACCTGCACTTAGAAGTCCTGGTTGACGGCCAGTATTTGAATCCCCTGTATTTTGCCGATACCGGCGATACCAGCGAACGGCACCTGCCGGAAGTTGGTTCAGGCGGTACAGGAAACTACTTCGATTATGACATTCCACCGGAAGCCCTTGCGGATGAACAGTTTGCCGCAATGATGGCCGAGGCGGAAAAATATCTTGGCTATCCGTATGTATGGGGAGGCGCAAGCCCTTCCACTTCCTTTGACTGTTCCGGCTATGTGTCCTGGGTGATCAACAACTGCGGCGTTGGCTGGAATTTCGGAAGGCTGACCGCGGATGGTCTTTTAGGTGTATGTACGCCGGTATCAAGTGCGGATGCAAAACCGGGCGACCTGATCTTCTTCCAGAGGACCTACAACACCAGCGGCGCAAGCCATGTAGGGATCTATGTGGGAAATGGAATGATGATCCACTGTGGAGACCCGATTTCTTATGCAAACATCAATACAAGCTACTGGCAGCAGCATTTTTATACATTTGGGCGTCTGCCTTAACAGATTGGAGGTAATAAATTGAATCCTAAAATTGAAAAACTGGAAAAGGAAATTGAAAAGACCAAAACAAAGATTGCGGAAATGCAGGCAAAGCTCCATAAGCTGGAGGAACAGAAAACAGAGCTGGAAAATACCGATTATGTAGCGGTGGCGCGCAGTTTCAAACTGACGCCCCAGCAGCTTGCGGATTTTTTGAAATCACAGCAGGCAGCCCCTTCGGAAACTGTTTTACCGCAGGAGAAGGAGGATGTGCATGAGGCTTAAAAAACTTTCCCTGCTGCTGGCGCTTACGCTTCTTGTAAGTGTCAGCGCATTACCTGTAACGGCTCATGCCGGCGGTTCCAAAGACACCACACCGCCAACGCTGACTGCTTCCATGGAGGGCGATGCCCTGAAAATAGAAAGCAGTGACGATCTATCCGGCGTGGAGGCGGTCTTTGTTGATGAAAACCGTATCAACTCCCTCACCGACGGGAAAGCGTCGGTCGCACTGAAAGATTATGCCGGAACAGAAAAACAGGTAAGCATATACGCAAAAGATTATGCCGGCAACCGTTCTGATATGGTAAAGCTGGATAATCCGTATTACAAAGAACCGGCTCCTGAAAAGAAACCTGCTACGACAGCACCCCAGAGTCCGTCCGGTACACAGACAAAACCGCCTAAGGAAGAAAAACCTTCCGGCTCAAACGCTGCAACCCCTTCCGGCGGCGGAAATTCTTCCGGTTCAGATAACAGTACCGGACAGCAGGAAAATACTTCTGCGATCCCGGAAGGTGCATTTACCCCGGAAGGCACCGGAACGGTACAGGACAACATCAGCGGTACGGATGGGGAAAAACAGTTTTACACCATCACTACGGACGCGGGCAATGTCTTTTATCTGGTGATCGACGGGAAACGGGAAGATAACAATGTCTACTTCTTAAACGGCGTCACAGAGTCCGACCTGATGGCACTTGCAGAAAAGAACAATGGCAGCATGAGCATGATCCCCCAGGAAGAAAGCTGTAACTGCACAGAAAAATGTGAGGCAGGAAAGGTTAATACCGGCTGTCCGGTCTGCAAAAATGACTTAAATGGCTGCAAAGGAAAAGAAAAGCCGGCGGAAACTGAAAAACCGGCAGAACCGGAAAAGCCGAAGAAAGAAACCGGCAGCGTCGGCACGATCCTGTTTATCCTTGCTGCCTTACTTGCGGTCGGCGGGATCGGTTACTATGTAAAAATCGTGCGTCCGAAACAGCAGGCCGAGGACGATGCGGAATTTGAGGATGACGGTTATGGCGAAGGCTTTGACCCGGATGAGGCATACGGGGAACCGGAATATCTTTCCGAGGATGATTTTGACGACAAGGACAGCAAATAAGGCTGTCCTTTTAGATTTTATGAAAGTGAGGATTTTTTCATGGAACATATCATAACCAGACGCCGCGGCTTTCGCAAGCTGTTGGCGTTTTTGCTTTGTATGGCAAGCATTTTGGGGCTTCTTCCGGCTCAGGCTTTTGCCATGTCTGTCGGACAGACGGCAAGCTCCTGGCTGGGCGACCAGTATGTGGGCTCTGATGGGAACCACTACCGTGCCCCGGCGCCTTACACCTATCTTGCCTACCATGCAGACGGAACCATCGATGTACACACCAGTTCCGGGGGCAATGCTTACCGGCACTATATGCTGACGGATTCTGACGGGATCAGCCACCAGGTTTACTGTGTGGAGAGCGGGATTCCTTACCATACTTCGGAAAATACCTATGTTTCGGAAAGCGGGACCAACAGCCAATACCTGAACCTGCTTCCTGCCGAGGCAAGGAGGGGGATCACCCTGACTGCGATCTATGGCTGGAAACCCGGTGCGGCGCTCCCTGTTTCCGGAATCAACGAGGATGACTATAAGATGGCAACCCAGATCATCCTTTGGGAATACCAGCAGCAACTTAGAAGCGATCCGTACAGCCGCCACGGAAACGGCCACGCAGACGCCGACCAGTATTTCAGCGTGATCGCCGGACGACCGGCAGAAAAAGCCTATGACTGGATTCTTGCACAGGTCGCTTCCCATTCCACAGTACCTTCCTTTACTTCTTCTAAGAAAAGCGAAGCACCGGAACTGGAACTGAAATGGGATGTAGAAAAAAAGGTCTATACCCTGACGGTCACAGATACCAATAACTTGAAGATCGATCTGGAGGCTTTGAAAGGCAGCGGCGTTTCTGTGACAAGAAACGGAAATGAATACACCTTTACCAGCAGGCAGATGATGATGGACCCGGTGCTGTTTGAATTCCGAAAGAATATCCCGGTGGCAAACGACATGCTGATCTGGGGCAGACCCGGCTACCAGACCATGATGACCGGCGCCAGCGATCCGGTTTCCTTCTTTGTAAAATTCAAAACGGAAACTTACGGTACCGCAAAACTTGTCAAGACCAGTGAGGACGGCATTGTTTCCGGTATCACCTTCCATATCTCCGGTACGGACATTTTGGGAAATGAAGTCAATGAGGAAGTTACGACCGGAGAAAACGGCCAGATTGAAAAGAAGCTCCTGCCGGGAACCTATCTGGTAAAAGAACTTCCGGTGGACCGCTATGTGACCCCTTCCGCACAGTACGTGACCATTGAAAGCGGGCAGACTTCTTCGGTACATTTCAGCAATATTCTGAAGAAATTTCGCGTCCATGTGGTAAAGAGTGATGCTGACACCGGAAATGCTCAGGGGGATGCCACGCTTGCAGGGGCGGCCTATGGGATCTTCCGTGATGGCGAACTGATCGACACTTATACTACCGGACCGGATGGCAGCTTTATGACCCGCTATTATGTATGCGGGGATGGCTGGACGATCCGGGAAATCGAACCGAGCACCGGGTATCTTCTGAATGAAACCATTTATGAAGTGGGTGCATCCCCTTCCCTGTATGAAGTGGAACTCAATACCACAGAAAATCAGGTGACGGAAACGGTTATTTACGGAAGTATCCAGCTTGTCAAGCACACCGATGACCTGGACCCGGATGTGCCTGAGGGCGAAAATACCGACGATCCCAATGCTGGTATCATCGAACGCCCGGAAGCAGGCGCAGTCTTTGAAGTTTACTTAAAGGCAGCCGGGAGCTATGACGCGGCAAAGGAAAGTGAACGTGACCTTCTTACCACGGATGCGGATGGTTTTGCTTCCAGTAAACCGCTTCCGTATGGGCATTATACGGTCCATCAAATCGCAGGCGAGGAAGGCAAAGCCTTTGTCCCGGACTTTACGGTATTCATTTCCTCTGACGGAAAGACTTACAGCTATATCCTGAACAACCGCACCATCACAGCCCGTCTGAAAGTTGAAAAATGTGACGCAGAGACCGGAAAGATTATCCCTGTGACCGGAACCGGTTTTCAGATCAAGGATCTTTCCACCGGGGAATTTATCACCCAGACCGTCTACTATCCGAACCCGGAAACACTGAATACCTTCTATGTTTCTGACGAGGGCTGGCTGATGCTGCCGGAGCCTTTGGCCGCCGGGGATTATGAACTTTATGAGGTAGCTGCTCCTTACGGCTATGTGCTTTCCGACCAGCCGGTACCGTTTACCATTGACGGCAGCGAGGCGGTTGTGACGGTCACGCAGTACAATATGCCGCAGAAAGGCCAGCTTACCATCACAAAGACCGGAGAAGTATTTGCTTCTGTCCAGGAAAACGACGGACTGTACCAACCGGTATATGAGGTTGCCGGACTTCCTGGAGCGGTCTATGATGTGATCGCAGATGAAGATATTTATACCGGTGACGGTACCTTGCGGGCAGAAAAAGATACGGTTGTGGAAACACTTACGACCGGCGAGGACGGCACAGCGAAAAGCGGGTCTCTCTATCTTGGCCGTTATCGTCTGGAGGAACGTCAGGCGCCTTCCGGCTGTGTGTTGAATCCTCAACCGGAATATGTGGAACTGACCTATGCGGGTGAGACCATAGAGGTTACACAGACAGCGGCCGGTCTTTATGACGAACGCCAGAAAGTGGATGTCACACTTTTCAAGGCAATGGAGACCGATGACCTGTTCGGTCTTGGCATGAACGAGGAATATAAGGATATTTCCTTTGGACTTTATGCTTCCGCAGACCTGACGGCGGCAGATGGCAGCGTAATCCCGGCAGGTGGACTTCTGGAAGTGGTCTCTGTTTCGTCTGATGAATCCGGCGGTTACAGTGCTTCCTTCGCTTCCGATCTGCCGTTTGGCAGCTATTATCTCAAAGAGTTGTCCACGGACGGACACTATATCCTCTCCGACGAAAAGTACCCCATCGTGTTTGAGTACGCCGGGCAGGACACGGCGCTGGTGGACATCAAGGCAAACGGCGGCGCACCCATCGAAAACAAACTGCTCTACGGCGAGATCCACGGACTGAAAAAGGACGAGGATGGCAGCGGCCTTGCCACTGCGCTGATTGGGCTGTTCCGTGCGGACTGCACCGAGTTTACGACGGAAAACGCCATCTTGACTTCCACCTCTGCCGAGGACGGCAGTTTTTCTTTTGTCCGTGTACCGTATGGCAACTGGATCGTGCGGGAGATCGAAGCTCCGACCGGCTTTGTGCTGTCGGAGAAAACCTACCCCGTGACCGTCGATGCGGACGGTGCGGTGATCGAGGTAGAGATCGAAAACGCCCGCATCCGCGGTACGGTGCAGCTTACGAAGGTCGATAAGGACTATCCCGACAACAAGCTGATCGGCGCAGAATTTGCCGTTTACCGTGATTCGAATGGCAACAAGGAGTTGGACGCCGACGATGAACTGTTCGGCACACTCACCGAAACCGGTATCGGCTTTTATGAAATGCCCGATCTGTGCTACGGCGGCTATTTTGTGAAAGAAACCAAAGCGCCGGAGGGCTTTTATCTCGACGAACACGCTTATTATTTTGAAATTACCGAACACGGCAAAACCGTTACCGTGGAAAACGAGGCGGGCAAGGGCTTTGTCAATGCGCCGCAGATCGGCTCTCTGAAAATCATCAAGACTTCCTCGGATGGCAAGGTCGAGGGCTTCTCGTTCCGTGTCACCGGTCCGAACGGATATGTCGGCGTATTCACCACGGACAAAAACGGCGAGATCAACATTGATGATCTCCGCATCGGGGAATATGTGGTGTCCGAGGTGTCGGACGGTGCATCTTCCGCCTATGTGCTGCCCGCCGACAAGACGGCATCCGTGTTTGAGGGTGCGGTGACAAAGGTGGAAATGCACAACGAGCTTCGTGACACGCCGAAAACCGGGGACGACAGCAATCCCACCCTGTGGCTTGCCCTGCTCGGCGTTTCCGCTGCGGGCGCTACTGCGCTGGGCGTAGCCGGATTCAGAAAACGCAGAAAGGAGGGCGCAGAGTAATGGAGTTGAAAACCATTCTGGCAATCGGGCTGGTCGTGTTTATCGTCGGCGCTTTGATCTTCCTGAAGATCAGAGCCAAGAAGAAGTAAGCCTTGGGGCAGCGAAAACCGCTGCCCCA
>OIZB01000821.1_pt1 | contig 20329 bp, 37 predicted proteins | sample 1588401 | NCBI WGS metagenome assembly OIZB01 (sample SAMN03283270) | human gut metagenome | biome: human-associated habitat; material: feces | host: Homo sapiens | place: USA | collected 2013
TTGGGGACCATTAAACAGGGGACACCATCCAATCAAGAACAAACAGGGTAAAACATTTGAGCGATTTGTTCAGCAGCTTACAGATCTTGGATATAAAGTGCAGTTCAAAGAGCTGGTAGCTGCGGATTATGGAGCACCAACCATGCGAAAAAGATTTTTTATGATCGCTCGTTGTGATGGTCAGCCTATTGTATGGCCGGATCCGACACACGCACCAGCGGACAGCGAAGCAGTTAAAGCTGGATTGCTGAAACCGTATGTAGGAGCATACACGCAGTTGGATTTTTCGCTACCGTGTCCGAGTATCTTTGATACATCCAAAGAAATAAAGGAGAAATACGGCATTCGGGCGGTACGACCGTTGGCGCCTAAGACAATGGAGCGGATTGCAAGAGGACTGAAAAAGTTTGTGCTTGAGAACCCGGAACCGTTTATTATCCAGTGCAACCACGGCGGCGAGCGCAGACCGAATGATATTCGGGAGCCAATGCCGACAATTACCGGAAAACACGGTTACGGTGTGGTAGAACCTTACATGATTCCTATTGGATATGGCGAAAGAGACGGACAGGCACCCAGAGTACATGATGTAGAGAAACCATTGCCGACCATAGTTGGGAGTGGAAAACATTATCTGTGCGAGCCGTACATGGTACAGATTGGGCAGACAGGATTTACGGCAGACAGGAGCAAGGATGTGAGAGAACCTCTTACCACGATTGTAAGTAAGAACGAGCATTGTTTAATAAGTCCTACACTGATCCAGTACCATTCCGAAACTGCTCAGGGAGAAGTGAGAGGACAGACGATAGAAGATCCAATCATGACCGTAGATGGTTCAAATCGATACGGACTGGTTACATCATTTCTGAGTAAATTCTATAAAACTGGAATAGGTCAGGATGAAAGAGAGCCGCTGCACACGATTACAACGTCAGCCGGACATTTCGGAGAGGTTAGAGCATTTCTGATTAAGTATTATGGAGATGCCACAGGACAGGATATAGAGAAACCACTTGATACAGTTACGACCAAAGATAGATTCGGACTGGTAACTATCGAGGGTGTGGATTATCAGATCATAGATATCGGACTTCGGATGCTGGAACCAAGAGAGTTGTACGGATGCCAAGGCTTCCCGGACGATTACATAATCGAACACGATTATACCGGCAAGACATATCCACGAAGTGAACAGGTGAGAAGATGCGGTAATGCAGTATGCCCGCCGATACCTGCAGCACTGGTCAGAGCAAATCTACCGGAATTATGTGTGGCAGAACGTACACCGAATATGCGGATCAGAGCTGAACAGACTGGGCAGCTACGGTTTGCCTAAAAAGAATAGAGATTGATTGATAAGGAGTGAGAAAAGTGGCAGAAAGACGTATGTTTACAAAAAGGATAACTGAAAGTGACGCTTTTTTAGATATGCCTAGTAGTACACAAATGTTGTATTTTCATTTTTCTATGAATGCAGATGATGATGGATTTGTGAATAACCCAAAGAAAATACAAAAAATGTGTGGTGCTTCTGATGATGATTTTAAATTGCTGATTGCAAAATCATTTATCATACTATTCGATAGCGGAATAATCGTAATAAAGCACTGGAAAATGCACAATTACATTCAGGCGGACAGGTACAGACCTACAGATTATGTAGAAGAGAAATCTATGCTTGGAATCAAGTCAAACAAGGCTTATACGTTGGATGTATCCAAAATGGATACAGAATGTATACAGAATGGATACATAGGTAAGGTAAGTATAGATAAGGATAGTATAGATAAGGATAGTATAGGGGAGAGTGTGAGAGGGGAAAAAGCTAAACGCTTTTATCCGCCCACTCTTGATGAAGTTAAACAGTATTGCGAAGAGCGGAAGAATAATATTGATCCGATGGCATTTATTGATTTCTACTCAAGCAAGGGCTGGATGATCGGGAAAAACAGAATGAAAGATTGGAAAGCAGCTGTCAGAACTTGGGAACGAAAAAGAAAAGAACAATCTCAATCAGAAAGCAGCGTATATGACGAATGGAGGGATGCCTAGTGACAAGAGAGGAAACGATAGAGCTTCTCATGATGGTGCAAGCAGCATTTCCAAATTACAAGCCGCAGGATAAGACGGTAGCTGTCAATACTTGGTTCCTGATGCTTTCAGATTATCCGTATCAGCAAGTGCAGATGGCACTTAAAGCCTATATTGCGACGGATACAAGCGGATTTGCACCGAGCATTGGGCAGATCATTGATAAGATGCAGATGATAAACAGCCATGCAGAACAGAATGAAATGGAAGCGTGGTCGCTTGTCAGCAAGGCTCTGAGGAACGGAAATTACAAGTCGAGAGAAGAATTTGAGAAATTGCCCGATCTTGTGAAAGAAGCGGTTGGGAGCCCGGAAAACATTCATAACTGGGCACAGTCTGACATAAAGAGCATCGAGAGCGTGATCCAGTCAAATTTTATCAAGAGTTATCGGATTGTTGTAAACAGGCAAAAGGAAATGCAGAAATTGCCAAAAGACATAAAAGCTGTGATTTCCAGCAGTAGGACCTGCATCGGCAAGGAAATTGAAACATCACAAAAGACTGCGTTGGAAGCAAAAGAAGAGCCGGCAGAAGAACGAAAATGCATTCCTATGCCGGATCGTTTGAAAGAAAAACTGAAATTGTAGGAGGTAAAGAGGTTTGTCCGGACAAATAAAGCTAGCTTTACTCACACAATTATATGTACGACAAAGAAAGATACGAAAGACTGAAAGCAGAAGGCATATGCCCCACTTGTGGGAAACCAAACGATCGCGCTAATAGGGTATACTGCACAGAATGCCAGAAAAGAAAAACTGAAAAGCAGTTAGAAACAAGGAAATGGTATGCAAAAATGGGATATTGCCCGCGGTGCCAAAAAAACAAATTGTTTGGATCTGAAAAGGTATGCCCTGAGTGCACTGCTGAAAATACGAACAGGATCGAAAGAAAGAGAGAAATTAGTAGGGAAAAATACAACGAATACATGAAAGATTACCATAAGCAGTTACATAATCAGAGGAAAACGGATGGCGTTTGTACTCGCTGTGGAAAAGTAAGTGTAAAAGGAACAGGATATTATACCTGCATAAAATGCAGGGAAAAAGAAAGAAAAAATATATATCCGAGAGAATACGGCTGGGCGAGAGTTGCCGAGGGTAAATGCTTCTTTTGCGGGGAGCCAGTGAAGAAAGGCTATAAGGTATGTGAAAAGCACTGGAAGTCGAATTGCGAGAATGCGAAAAAGGCAGACAGAAGTTATTTACAAAGGACGAACAAATTGTTTTTCAGAAAGAAAGGTAAACGTGTAAACGAAAAGGAAAATCCATATTTGGATTGTGCAGATGTAATCGAAAATGTAAAGGCAGGAGCAAAGCAGTAAAAAGGAGAATGGCTTATGAGGTTATCGGAACTGACTAAGCCAGAGATTGATGCAATCGTCGGAAATGCTAATTTTACGGAAGAAGAATATCAAGTGTTCCAGTATTTATCTAAAGGTGTAACACTTGATGAAATGGTTTATAGGTTAAAGCTATCGAAAGCTACTATTTCAAGAATTGTATTCAAGGTCAAAATGAAAATAGAAAGGATTGATAAAATGAAGCAAAATATACCTGTATGGGAAAAAATCACAATGACAGTAGAAGAAGCTGCAGAATATAGCAGCATTGGCATAAACAAAATCAGAGAGCTTTCAAGCGATCCCAGATGTAATTTTGTTATCTATATAGGCAAAAAGCGGTTAATAAAGCGAAAAGAGTTTGAAAAGTTCATTGCTGATAATGTGGAGTTGTAGACTTATAAAGCCTTATGTGATATTATATGTATTTGCATAAGGCTTTTTCCATACAGAAAGGAGCGTAAAAGATGGGAAAAGACCTAAGAGGTAAGGAAATAGGGCAGGGTTTGTCCCAAAGGAAAGATGGGTACTATGTCGCTAGGTATACTGACAGGTACGGAAAGCGCATACAAAAACTGTTCTTGAAAATGAGAGAAGCCCAAAAATGGCTTTCGGAAAACAAATACGAAGAACAACACTCAAATTTAGACTTTCCGTCAGACTTGATTGTTGAATCGTGGTTCCAATACTGGATTGTAATAAAAGAGAAAACGGTAAGACCGAATACCGTCAGAAATTACAGAGAGCGTTACACTAGAAATATAAAGCCGATAATAGGAAATAAATTATTAAGAGATGTAAACAGTATTCATTGCCAGCAAATATTTAACAAAATGGATGATGAAGGATACAGGAAATCGACAATATATCAAACGAGAATAGCACTATATAATATGCTGCAATATGCATTCGACAACGATGTAATAAGAAAAAATCCGTGCACAAGGGCTGTTATATCTGACATAGGCAAAGAATCCGTTAAGAAAGAAGCACTCACAATAGAAGCGCAGAAAAGATTTTTAAAATATGCTTCCGGCATGTCTTATGAATATCAATATAGATTTATCTTGCAAACTGGATTGAGAACCGGGGAGCTTACAGGCTTAAAGTGGGAAGATATAAACTTTAAAGACAGAACTCTTACGGTTAGCAGAAGTTTGGAATATAGACATTCAACAGGCGAATGGAGAGAGGGGCAGCCGAAGAGCAAATCCGGGTACAGGACTATACCGCTGACAGATGAAGCAATTTATATCCTAAATAAGCAAAAAGAGAAAAACGCGCATCTGAAATTTGTCGAAATGCAATGGAAAGACAGAATATTTTTGTGTAAGACCGGAGCACCTGTTAAGAACAGCACATATGACACGGCGTTATTTAAAATATGCGACAAGGCAAAAATTCCTAGATTCTCAATGCATGTATTGCGTCATACATTCGCTACGAGATGTATAGAAGCCGGAATGATGCCGAAAACTCTTCAAACGATTTTAGGACATTCAAATATCGGAATAACCATGAATCTGTATGTGCACACAACAGACGACCAGAAGAAAATAGAAATTGAAAAAGTGGCAAAAGCACTAAAAGTTATGTAAAATTGGTACATAATTGGTACATATAAATAAAACAAAGACAAAGAAATGCGATAAAATAGGCATTTTCAGTAAGGAGGAAGTCGAAATGAAATTAGGCATCGTAGTTAATTGAAGTTTTTTATATAAATTTACGTGGTTTAATATATTGCTACAAATACCTATTTTATTGAGTTTATTGAGTTTTTGTGAAATTGTATATTTTTATATATTTTCACGTATTTTTATAAAAATTGGTACATAATTGGTACATAACTGGTACACGGAAAAGCCTTATGCAAAATGAGAATAAATTGATAAGAATGTGAGAACCACATTCTTTTTTTATGCGCCAAAATATAGCCATAAGGAGTTGATAGTTATGTTTTCGGACACAGTTTTAGAAAAGATATTTGCAATGCCGGATATGCAGATGCTTGATCTTCAAACACAATCAAACATTGTGCACGGCATTGAGACAATACTGGAAAAAGAGGAAAAGAAGAATGCTGATGAATTTCAGTCAGATGGGAACGCCGAATAAAGATGTATTTTTGACACAGGATGAAACAAATATATTGGTCGAAGCTGAAAAAGCGGAAAGAGAGGAACATTATGCAGCCTTACCCAAATCCAAATTACTACCAGAACTATATGCAGCCGCAGCAGCAGCTTTATAATCAACCGGCAGTACAGCAGTACCAGCAACCGTCATATATGCAACAGGTGGCGCAAAGAATAAACGGAAGAGTGGTACAGTCCGCAGATATGATTACTGCGAACGACGTGCCAATGGATGGATCAGTTGCATTTTTTCCTACACAAGATCTGTCAGAGATATATGCAAAGAGTTGGGATGCAAACGGTAAAATTGTTACAAGGCTTTTTAAGCCTGTTTCAGATTCGTACCCTTCCAATCACACGCAAGATACAGAAAAATTGAAAATAGGGCTATCAGACGAAGTCACAGAGGTATTTAATAAACACTTTGATACCCTGTTTTCCAAAATGGAAGAACTGGAAAGGAAAATTGACGAGAAATCTTTGACTAAGACTAATGCAAGAACAAAAGTTAGTCAAGATTAGTCCAAGTTTAGTCATAGATTAGTCATAAAAAGTAATAGGATGGTGGTTTTATGAATTTTTTTCAAGCGTTTAAAAGTCCGCAACAGTTTTTGCAGAGCATGATAGGAAATAGTCAAGTTATGCAAAACCCGATGGCTAAAAATGCTATCGGAATGGCTCAAAATGGAGACACAAAAGGAATAGAACAGATGGCACGTAACCTATGCCGGGAAAAAGGAATAAACCCGGATGAAATGATAAATCAAATAAAAAGCAGAATGGGTATGTAACAGCATATTAGAGGTTTGTGCACAATACCTGGGTGACCTCTTTATGAATAAAATATTTTTGGAGGTATCTAATATGTTCAACACAGGAAATTGCGCGTCGGTTCCGCTTGTAGCGAATATCGACGGAAACGGAAACAACGGTTGGGGCGGCGATGGCGGCTGGCTCTGGATTATCGTTGTATTCGCATTGCTCTTTGGATGGGGTAATGGCGGATTTGGCGGCTGGGGTGGCAATAATGGCGGTGGCTATGTTGCAACAGCTGCTACACAGGCAGATATCCAGCGCGGATTTGATAATTCAGCAGTTATCAGCAAACTTGACGGAATCACAAATGGTCTGTGTGATGGATTCTACGCTGTAAACAACAGTATGCTTACAGGTTTCAACGGAATCAACACAAATATCATGCAGACGGGCTATGGTATCCAGCAGGCAATCAACGCTGACACAATCGCAAATATGCAGAACACAAATGCATTGCAGGCGCAGCTTGCAAACTGCTGCTGTGAAACTCGTGAAGCTATCCAGAACGTGAACTACAACATGGCAACCAACACTTGCGCATTGCAGAACACAATGAACAGCAACACAAGAGACATCATCGACAGCCAGCAGGCAGGAACAAGAGCAATTCTTGACTACTTATGTGCAAAAGAAAATGCGGATTTGAGAGATAAGGTACAGAAGCTTGAACTTTCTGCTTCACAGGACAGACAGAATGCACTTCTGACTACTGCAATGACGGCACAGACACAGCAGATCGTCAATTCTGTAAATCCACCGGCAGTCCCAGCATATGTCGTTCCAAATCCAAATGCGTACGCTTATGGATGCGGATGTAATCAGAGTTGCGGATGCTAATTACAACAGAATAATTGAGTATCTTAATTGAGTTTAACTCGATTATGTCTGCAAAAGCAGTATTACTTGTAAACCAAGGGGCAGACTGAAATATGTTTGCCCTTTTCGCACATTGAAAACTGAATATTAGTTGATGATTTGTAAATTTGATTTTAGAAATTGAATTTTGGGGTTGACTTTTTGTGCCACATAAAATATACTTTAATTGTGCCACAGAAAGTGAGGTGTTTAAAATGTCTCCACGCACAGGTAGACCTAAAGCATTACAACCAAAAACAATAGAGGTTAAGGCAAGGATTGATGAAAAGACAAACAATAGACTTAATCAGTATTGTGAAAAACACAATGTAACAAGAACAGAAGTTGTCAGAAAAGGGATTGAAAATGTTTTAGACAAAGAAAAAGAGTAATCGCTAGATTTGACCGTCACACGATTACTCAATGCACCAACTCCGAAAGAGATTGATAAATCTATCATATCAGTTTCTTTCGGAAAATTCAAGATTTTTCGGAGGTAAACTAAAATGAACGTAGAATATTTATCAGACATTGACACGGCATCAGAAATCGCTTACGCAACACTGGCAGAAGTTATGGACAACATCAATGACGAAAGAACACAATATGTTCTTTTAGGAGTGTTGCAACAACTTGAAACAATAAAAAAATCAGTTACAAACTTTGATTTAAAGGCTCAAGGGGGTGCGGCATAATGAGAGAATTGACAATCACAGAATACAACGGTACTAGAGTATTAACCACGCAACGACTTGCTGAATGCTATGGAACCACAACAGATACAATAACAAAGAATTTTAATCGCAACAGAGACAAGTATGTTGAGGGAAAGCATTTTATATGTCTAAAGGGAGAAGAACTAAAGGAATTTAAGGCGAACGGACAAATTGACCTTTTGCCAAACGTTCATATGCTATACCTATGGACAGAAAAAGGGACATTCTTACACGCAAAGTCATTAAATACAGATATCGCGTGGGAAGTATACGACAGGCTGATTGAAACATATTTTACAGTAAAAAAAGAATTGATTGATAAAAAGCAGTTGTCCCCACAATTACAGCTTATGAATATGCTTGTTGAAAATATGAACAGAACAGAATTGGAGCAGAAACGGCAGGCAGAACAGATAAGCAGGGTCGAGCAGACAGTTGGTCATATAAAAGAGATATTTACACAGCCTATAGGCGATTGGAAAGCTGAAATAAATGCAAGGGTGCGCGAAATCTCAATTAAAAGCAATATTGATTATCAGACGCTTTATAATCAGCTTTACGGGGAACTAGAAACAACAGCACATTGTAGTCTAAAGAGGTTACAAGATAATAAGAAAAATCGAATGGAGAAGGCAGGTAACACAAAGACAACAATCAAGAACGAGACAACAAAAATTGCAATCATATTTGAAAAACCACAGCTTAAAGCTATTTTTGAGAATATTGTTAAGAAATATGCCATGAGTTATTGTGCATAATCAAATTTAGAAACCATCAACTAATATTTAGTTGGTGGTTTTTATTTTTGAAAGAGAGGTAAAAAATATGGCAGAATTTACAGGAATTGCATTACAAACAGTTGCCGCAGGAGAAGATGTTGCTTTTACAGAAACACCAGTATGCGGTAGCAAGTGTATTGTTCATAGACAGGGAAGCGGAATTGTCAAGTTAAGAGGTATTACAAACCAGTGCAGAGCAAGATTTCTTGTATCGTTTAGTGGAAATATTCAGATACCAACAGGCGGTACGGTTGGAGCTATCTCACTTGCGCTTGCGGTAGATGGTGAGCCTTTGCAATCAACAAGAATGGTTGTAACACCGGCAGCGGTAGAAAATCTGTTCAACGTATCAGCCCAAGCCTACATCGACGTACCTTGCGGATGTTGTAGTACAGTATCTGTGCAGAATACATCTACACAGGCTATTGAGGTTCAGAACAGTAATTTGATTGCGATAAGGGAGGCTTAATATTATGCACAAATGGGCTAAACAGATAATGGAATGCGTCAAGGCTAAGGTTGACGGAATTGGAATTGACAATTTTGAAGGGCAAAATCTTGACGATTTAAAGGATTTTACAGAAATAGCGAAGAACATAGCTTGTTTTGACAAGGATTACAGAATCGTTGAAGCTATGGAAAAGTCAGAAGATAATGAGGATATTATGCGTATGCTTGAACAGTACGAAGATTATCCGGAAAGAAGATTTTACGACCATTACAGATATGCTGATGGCAGATTTGCGCCAAAAGGTCGCGGAACATACCGAAGAGGTTACGAGGAACCGCCGTACTGGCATATGACACCAGAGCGTTATCACGACATGGAGTATAGCCGCGATATGGATAGGGGAAATGGTCGAATGTACTATACAGAGTCTACGCACACTGAAAGCCGGTATGAAAGCGCAAAGAGGGCTTACACAGAATCGAAAGAACTGCATAAAGGAAATGAACCGCAGGACAAAGAAGCAAAAATGCGTGAACTGGAGAAGTACATGAAAGAAATGTCGGATGATCTGCTGAATCTGATGAAAGGAATGTCGCAGGAAGAAATGAATATGGCAAAGTCCAAATTATCAGTCCTTGTTAGCAAGATGTAAAAATAAAGGCTATGGGTGCAATGCTCATAGCCTTTTTAGGAGTTGATTATATGATATTTACAGTAAATGGAAATAACTGGATACTGCAATATGTAAGACCGAGCAGTGAAGAACTGCGCAGGTCGGATGGCGTATATACGCTTGGCGTTACCGACAATACAACCAAAACAGTAACGATTGCGGATAACTTGTCAGATCGAATGACAGACAAGGTACTGTGCCACGAACTGACACACGTTTACAGCTTCGAGAATGGCTGTCACATGGATATGCGTACAGAAGAGATAGTTGCGGATTTTCTGTCTCTGTATGGGCGTGATATCGTGTATATGGCTGATAATCTGATGAAGATTTTTCCGAGAAAAGTTGCGTACTAATTGGCTTTATGTAAGCTGGAAAACTGGATTTTGAAAATCTCGAGAAAAACGCTAAAAAAGATCTGTTTTCAAAAAATTTTTCACAAGAAAAATTTCAAATCGGGGAGAATTTGAACCCCCCCCCGGTACCATTTTACAGGAGCAAAAACCAAAACGGCGTTTTTGACAAATTTTACAAAATTTTCGTGAAATTTGGGTCGGAAAATTGAAAATGATTTATACTGTTTTTGGTTCGCAGCTGATACTGGACCCGTCCGGGTGCGCGCTGATCCTTTCACGGATCGCCGACATATTGCACAAATGCCGGATATACCGCTGCGCCGGTTTGGTGTCCTGATCTCTCGCCATGCTCCGGATATGGAATCCGGGCACACCTTTCTTGGTGTCTTTCTTGCTGATCTTGTCCGGGCATGGTTGCAGAATTTCAGAGCGCACAAATTAAAGGCTATCAGATGCAAATATTTGCGCCTGTGAACGCGTAGAACGCCCACAGATCCGCGCAAGCAATGAAAGACATATAAACACACTTATAGATATAATTATGGCTATAATATGCCTATATTGTCAAATTGTCAAGGTACGGAAAGAAACCGGATAGCTCCGGCTATTGCTTTTCGTATTCTTGTATTGTTCGTTTGCTTCCTGTAGTAATTTATCGCATTTCACAATAAAACCCCCTTTATTTTAATATAATACGCTCCAAAAAGCGAAAAACCGCCGCCGGTAGTGGTCCGGCGTGCATCCTCTGCGGCAGCTATGTTAACAATAGCAAAAATCACCTTGCAAGCCGGTTGTAATAATCATTTTTCCATCTTTACGGCGGTAAACTACACCACAACCGCCGTCTCTTAAAGACCAAACAAGCCACCCGGGCGGCGTTATTGCTTTTTTCTCTTTATAATCGTAAAAACAATAGTGCGGTTTTATTCCTTGTTTTTCCTGTTCAAGTGCGTTGTTTATAATTTCATTGTCCATTAGAAATAACGCTTTTCCGTTTTTCTGACGTCCGCAATATCTCATATATTTACACCTCTCTTTTATTTATTCCCATAAAGGATAAAAGCAAGCCGGGGAATCGAACCCCGGAACGCTGCACCGCCTGCGCTTGCCTAATTTGCTAAAATCATTCTAGCCGTGTTATAAACACATAGCCTATTAAAGCTGTGGCGCTTAAAGTCGCCATTTTCAGCGATTATGCGCCCACTGTTTGGATATTTGAGACTCACAAGTATTAAATACTTTTCCAACATTTCATCCGGGCATTTTAGGCACTCTATAGCGTTTTCTATTTCGCTTTTCTTGCTGTTCCAGTAAATGCCATCTATGTGCATTCTTTTTTCTGTTTCCAGTTCCTTAAATTCTTTCATCAGATCCGCTTTTGTCATGTTTTTATCTCCCTTCAAAAATTCTTTCTAACTTGCAATATTCTTCGCATTCTGCCTGTTTCGGGCACTTGCTGCAATCATTTTCATATGTTCCGCATACCTTTTCAAGTTCCTTTTCTAATTCCTCAATTCTTTCTTTCATATCCTTTTCCCTTTCCAGTCTGCCATCATCAGAGCCGCGGCGACCATCCCACGGCTGACGCTCCAAGATCGGAGCATTTCGGCTAAATCATGTTAATTGCTTCGGCGTTTAGCTCGATGCACTTCTGATTGCATCTTTCGATTGATCCAGTAAAAACGATCTTGCCTGATCCGCCTATTTCTTCAACAACGCAATAACCGAAATAATTGTTATATGATACATAATATTTTGGCATCTTTTTAGCTCCTTTCTATTTCTCAATCAGCTTTATGTCCTGATCGGATTCGATCGCTGTCACTTCTGATCTTGTAAAGTCCTCTGTTCCTACGTACATACCGTTTACATAAATTCTATAAGTTTTCATTTGCTTTTCTTCCTTTCGTTTGGTGCTTGGTTTTTCTTTTGATAGCTTTATTATAACATATATAAGGCACAAAACAAGTCGGAATATTATACAAATATAAGGCACAAAACAATTATTCTTTTGTGCAATGTGTATAAGGCACAAATATATTGAGACACTTATATATAGAAGAAAAATAAAACCTTGACATATAAGGCACAAAGCAGTATTATATCTATATAATATTAAAAGGAGGTTGTGAGATATGAACGAAGAACACAAGACAAGCGAAGCACAAAGAAAAGCTATATATAATTATGATAGCAAATTTGAGCGGATCAATTGCAGATTCCAAGCAGGCACAAAAGACAGGATCAAGGCTTTAAAATATTCGGCTAATGACTTTATAAAATTGGCGGTTGCCGAAAAGCTGGAGCGCGAAGAAAAAATATTAAAATAAGGCACAAAATACTATTGACATATAAGGCACAACGATGTATTATATAGTCAAACAAAAACGAAAGGGCAGCCGGAAAGGCTGTAGGGTGGTTGATATGAAAACAGAAGAGATTAGAAAAATTCTTGCAACTGGTACAAACATGACAGAACGAGACATAGAAAGGCATATAAAAGACGGCGTTTCTGTATATGATAACACGGATGCAGGATACAAAGACTATGAGCAGGAATGCATAGCAGGATTGAACGATCCAGAAGAAATCCCGGAAATGTGGGAAAAGCTGGAAACAGTAGAGAGCGACGGAAAAAGCTACAAGATTGATTTTGCTTTATAGGAGGGAAAAAGCTATGACAAAAGGGTATGTAAAAGATTTTTTCGGAAATGATACAGAGATGCAAAGCTGGATTTTTGATAATGGAATTGAAGTGTATGAAAAGGATTTTGACAATAATTTACATTGTTTTGCCGTTTACAACGGAGAGGAAAAACTCGGAACGATTTACCCGAACAATATCGACGATATGGAGAGCTGTGTAGAATCCTTGTACGCCGGCGAAGATCCTATAAGCGGACATTGGGAAGATGGTCGCGGCAATTTATGCACACTGACAGGATGGGGGAATGATAATGATATGGAGTAAGTTGTTAGAAACATACGAAAATTGCAATGATATAGTAAGGGTGGCGCATGTTGCGCTGCCTTTATCTGTTGGCGTATTACTTGATCCGATGGGAAAATTATTGCTTATACAAAAATTTGAAAAAAAGGAATGGGCAGAATCGCCTTGTACTGTTAAATCCGAAACACGGACAAGCAACATATGCCCGCATATCTTAAACGACAAATACACGTATATAGGCAGCAAAGATAAAGAAAAGCACGGTAAATACATGGATCAGCTGAGACAATACGCGGAAAATAGCGATCACTTATACCCATTTGCCGTATATAAATATTTGTCCGAAAATGATATTGACAAGGATTTAACCGAAAATAACATACAGATAGACGGCGGCGATTATATCGGATTTGCGGTATACAAAACAGAATATAACCCGGAACAATGGGAAGAATATTATGTAAACACATTGCCTAAAAACGGTGTATGTTCTGTAACTATGCAAGAGGATTACATACCGGAAGCATACCCGGCAAAAATTATGAATGCAACAGACAAATCAAAAATATTTGCTAAAGGTTCCGACGTTGGATATATTGCATCCCAAAAAATCATACACGCAATGCAATATCTCAACTGGTACAAAGCATCAAAAAAATAAACATTTAGCCCCGGCTGAAAAGCTGGGGTTTTTCTTTGGTTGCCAGATGGTTGCCAAGTGGTTGCCAAGTGGTTAACAAGGCGACTAAAAACAAGGCTGCCAAAACAGCTACAAGCCGCGTAAATACTGACTTTTGACAAATGTATACATTCTGTATCCATACTGTATACATAGTGTATCCATACCGTATACAAAAAGAAAAAAGAGAAAAAGAAAGCAGAAAGAAAAGAACCAAAAGAAAGAGTAAAGAATAAAGAGAAATAAAGAAACACGATATATATTAAATATAAACATAATTTTATATTTTTTATTTATATTTTATCAAGGAATATATATTATATATAAATATATATATTATATCGCGCGCGGATATATATTATATAGGCGGTATATGTGTAGCATAAATAAATCTATTGACAAGGATTATATGTCTGTGATATGGTTTACTTAACAATTAAAGCCGAATCACTCAGGAAACGCCCCGGAGCCGTGCGAGGGGATCAACGCCCGTTTATGTGATAGGCAGCGGAGCAAGGACGGCGAACAGATCATTGATACACGCTCACAAGGGAAAGGCAATCAAGACCTTTTATACCCTTGTGGGCGTTTTTATATGCCCGGAAACGATCAGAAAGGAGTGCGGAGCATGGAAAAGGTAGAAGCGGCAGAAGATACACAGGAAGTATTCGAAAATGATATAGCTATGTATCTGCGAATCTTTTGCGAAGAACAAGGGATAGAGGACATGCGCGCCGCGTCTCAGTCTGTATACAATGCATGTCTTAGATATATACAACGTCATGTATTTAAAGACAAGGATATATTAAGGGATAAGAGCAATATATATAATATAAATAACAGTATCATGAGTAACTATAACAGATACAATTATGATCTGTTAAATGATATATGTGACTATTATATATATATATCTATGTTGTATGATAAAGAGGTATCTATTATGGGTTTCTGTAATCTGACAGGGATAGATAACGATACAGTAAAAACATGGGATAAACCGGATCGGCTAAGTCCAACGGGTATGAGGATATACAAAAAACTTTGTGAAAATAGGGAAGAATCTTTGTCAAATAAACTTGTGACAGGCAATAAGAATCCTGTGGGCGTGATCGCAGTGCTCAATAGGCAATTCGGCTGGGCTTCTCCATATACGAGCGACAGCAACCGACAAAAGCAGCCGCTAACAGCTGCAGAGCTGCCAAGGTTAGCACCATCTAATTGTGCGGAAATAGCGGACAAATCGGCATCAGATCAGCCGGAAGGAGTTGTTTGAAATTGTGCATATTTGCAAAAAATTAGAAAAGCCAGTGTTTATGCGGCTTTCAGAGATTTTGCATAGTTTCAACTATTCGGCAAAGTTTTGTTTAGCGAATAGTACAGGGCAATAAAAGAATATTTTGAAACAATATACACAATTTAGAAACAATTTAAAAATAAACGCGGAGCAGCACAAAGGTTGCAGCAAATAGGGGCGTGGGGGTCTAACAGAAAAGCGGATCAGACCCCTACTAAGCCCCCAAAATATCCTCGAAAACAAAAAGGCTGTGTTATATAACAACACATATAACACTAATCAGCATAACAACAGATATGATAAATAATATTATGATTATAAGGAGTAATGATATGGATAAATTATTAGATAATATAAATATAATATTAAGAGAAGTATTATCTTTATGGTTAAATATAATTTATCCGATAATGCTTGGTACAGTATTTATAATAGCGTTTATAACAGTACCAATGTGGATAATACCGTATCTGATATATTGTGCGAGGTGATCTGATGAAAGATGAATGCCTAAGATTGACAACAGGGGAAGAAAAAGAAAAACTATCAGACCATTGCCTGAATGAAGATAATTGGCTAGTAGCATTTCGGACAAAAAAGAGAAAAAGATTTCATAAGCAAACGAAGTCGCATGCGAAGAATCATATACCTGGACGAATAGGTTCTCTATGAAAGATAAAATTCAAAAAATTACAAAAACAAAAGGGGTTGTAAGGATAACAGACATGAACCTAGTAGACCTGATAATGATAGTATTAAATATAATAAGCATCATACTCCTTGTACTGGTAGTAAGAGAGTATAGAAAGATGATAGAGGTAATAGAAAATGACGAATAGAGAACACTACAGGGAACAGATCATTGATATCTGTGCTAAAGGGGGAAGACCTATAATCAACACTGACGGATTGACAGGATGTTATAGCCGTGATTGCAGTGGATGTTCTAGTTGGTATAAACCGCTAGACTTTTTCAGGGCAGGTTTTATCTGCAGAGCGCAGGTAAATTTCTCAAAATGGCTGGAAGAGGAATACGAGCCGACGGTTGACTGGTCGAAAGTGCCGGTAGATACTCCGATATTCGTTAAAGACGAGCGTAGTAGCGACAAATGGTTTGAAAGGCACTTCGCATATTATCAAGATGGAAAAGTTTACGCATGGAAAAATGGAAGAACAAGCTATACGGCACAACAGGATCCGCCAAGTGTATGGAAATATGCAAAATTATACGAACAGGAGACAAAATAAATGACAGGACATGAATATCAATTACTAGCTGCTAGGACGATCAATAAGGATCTGACAAATAAGGACTGCGAAATGCACGCGCTCCATGGCATGGTTGGAGAAATCGGAGAACTACACAGCCTATACCAAAAGAAATACCAAGGTCATGAGTTTGACAAGCATCACGCTATGAGTGAAATCTCCGATCTGCTTTGGTTCATTGCAGAGTATTGTTCGGCAGTCGGACTGAACCTTGATGATGTGATGCAGTACAACATCGATAAGCTGATTGCAAGATACCCGGATGGATTTTCGGAAGAAAAATCACTGCACAGGTCGGAGGGGGATATCTGATGTACTTTGATGATACAGACAATGGACTTGGAAATAAGAGAAAGCGTTGCGCGAATTGCAGATATGGAGAATACGATAAAATGCAAGGATATGTATGCTGCAACGATTCAAGCGAATATGTAGCAGATTTTGTGGAATATAATTTCTGTTGTGCGGACTACGAGGAAAAGTAATGGAAATAGCGGGAAAACAGATAAACGATGAATGTACAAAATGCGCGGAACTGCTGCAATGTGAATTATTTAGGCAAGGACATGGCATAAGGCAGCCGAGATCAAATATACGGCAGATGCTTGAATGTCAGATGAAGCATAGAGAAAAGGCAGGTGGTGCAGAATGAAAGAGATTGCGAGAAGCCCTAAAAGGGCGGTCTGAAAGGAAAGGTTTTGTTTTATATCACAGAGTAACTAATAACACACATAATATAGCATTTTACCCCATAGGGCTGTATTTCAAGCCCTATACAACGAGACATGGTGTAAACGGAAAACATTGGCAGCCTTAACCCCCTCAAACCCTCTGTCAGATGCCGGTTCGATTCCGGCTGTCTCGATTGTCTGAATTATTAGCCATTTTTCGGACACCCTCTAAGAGACCCACTAGCGGAAAGCTGACTAAAGAGCCGCCACAAGGCTTGGTGGGTATCGGCGGAAATGACGCGCCGCCGGACATTGGCAGTGAAAATCAACCCGTGACATCACACGGCAGTTAAAGGCTGCACTCCTTTCACAATTGTTTGGTTTGTGAGCGGTTGGTGATTATCCGCTCACAGCATAGGGCTATCGCCAAGCGGTAAGGCACAGCACTTTGACTGCTGCATTCGTAGGTTCGATTCCTACTAGCCCCATTTCTGCACGGCAGACTATCGTGCGCCGGAAGTATATGAGTGATTTATAAAGAACAATTTATTTGATGCGTGGCGGAATAGGTAAACGCTAATCAATGGTTAAGAAAAAGGTATGCGACAAGAATTGCTAGAACAAGTCCGGTAAATAGCTGTAAGCAATTATACCTATAAATCTGTTAGAAAATATAAATCCATTTATCCTTAATTGTAAGTGCGGACTAACTAACAGAATTTCATGTGTGGTGCAAATCCACACCGCATCAAGCGGTCGGGTAGCTCCCGGATAAGCAGGAGTTGCGGTAGTCCCTGCTGAAACAATTAAAATGCTTGTGTTGCTGACTTTAACTCGAATATGAAAATAGTTGGAGCTAGTCGCACAAGAAACCGCACAACGATTGCGAGGTGTTAGCTGTATGGTACAAAATTGTATAAATTGTGGTGCGCCGATAGATACAGCGCATACAAAATGTCCGTATTGCGGCACACCATACAAGTATGATGGATTTAATGCCAAGTTTGAAAGCCAAAACACTTGCGGAACATTACGAGTGGCAGACAAAGAGTATCAGGTATGCTTAGGCAATGTTGAATTTAACGGAATATCTTCGATGAATGACGTATATAGAGACGAGAACGGCATAATACATCGAAATTTGACGACAACAAAACGAAAATTTACGTTGATTGAGGTGTAATATGTGTAAATTTTGCGAAAATATAGGGATTGGATTACCAGATTGGAATTTCTTACCTGAAGATGATGCGGAAATAGTTCCGGATGGGATGAAAATAGAAATCAGAAAAGTTATTGATAAAACAGCACTTGTATTTACGAATAGCGCAGATGAATACGGAGCAGGATCAATCAATATTAGGTTCTGCCCTATGTGCGGTAGAAAGTTGGTGGAATGATGATTACACAGAAAGACGTCCACAATAGTATAGTTACAAATGCAACCGTTTGGCAGAAAAGCTATTTATCATTACAATGCGGCGGAAACGTTGAAAAGATAAAGGAAGTCGAACAGACAATGGCTAATATGATTAACGGCATCAGCAAGGCACTTAAAAATAGCGGAACAGATTATTTGAATAAACTTGATTTGTAAACGAGGGATTTTATGAAACATGAAAGAGAATGGCACACTTGCGACAGGTGCGGAAAAGAAATAATACCTAAAAGCTGGAACGAAGTTAAATTTAAGCCAATCGGAATGTGCGGAGACATGGTCCCTTATTTTGAAGATAATGATATGTGTCTTGAAATCAGGAATGCTAGAAGATATGGATTTCACGAAAGAACATATGAGTTATGCCCTAAGTGCAGGAAAGATTTTGAGAGGTTTATGAGGAATGAAACTGATAGTCGGAAATAGTGTATATGAAATGACGGAAGAACAATTAAAAGCAGTTTTACATGTTGCAAGTAAACAGGTTCCGTTTGGAATATATGCTGTAAAGAAAGACGGAATCTGTGAATTGCACAAAGATCACTTTGATACAAAATTCAAACTGCAACAGGCGGTAAAGGAATACGCCGGAAATGGATTTAAGGTATATTACAATTCAAAATAAAAAATGAAGTTAAATTGCTGATTATCAGCGGAAAGGAATTTTTTATGAAAAAGAAAATTATGTCACTGATTATGCTTGTATGTATTGCTGTAAGCCTAGTGGGATGCACTACAGCGGATACAGTAAATCACAACCTTACAAAAGATGCAAATGAATTTAATTTGTACAGGAAGATTACTGTAACAAATGCAAGAACAGATACCATTATGCTGCAGGCAGAAGGATATATGGATCTTAGCAATAACAGCAACAACGAGCTTGTGATTACGGTTAAAACAGGCGAGAATACATACTACAAAGATTATATTTATCTGAATGATTGGACTTGTTATGTTATGGAGCAGACAGAACCAACCGGAACGGATAAGTATCATTATCAGTTAGTGTTTTATCCGGAAAGAATTATCCCTGACATTGATATTAAATAAATAACTAACCGGCTAACAACAGGAGTTAGTCGCTATCCTAAAACAGTTATAGGCAGAGGTCTATAAGCACCTTTGCTGTGAAGCGAGGTGCTTTTCTTATGGCATCAAACTATCTGATGCAAACAGTCCAAGAATATGAAAATTTTATACAGGCTCATGGCATAGATGAATCTGTCATTGATGCATACGTAGAAGCGTGCAAGGTAGCCATAAACGGCGAAAAGGATACTGACTATGGGTTACAACTTACAAAGAATTCTAAGGGCATTATAGAGCGTTTCTGCATGGATAAAACAGGCGGTACGATATGGGATTTAGATTACTACCAATTCAAGCATGAAACAACGCCATATGATCTGTTAGACAAATATCTGAATATCTATAAACTGGAATCTCATTATAGGTTTGAAAGTTTTATGATCTTCATGGAAAAAAACAGGGCGCCTTGGGAAAGGTTTTATCTGCCAAGGCAAAATCCGTTAAAGCAAGTAGCAGATTTAATACAAGACTTATACGATGATAAACTTGACGAGGGCATGGTGTTTATGCCTGGGCGTGTGGGTAAAACACAGATTGTAAAAATGGGTAATTTGTGGTTTGGATCCAACAGACCAGAAAGATCAAATTTGTATTCTGCATATTCCGATAAGATCACTGGCGGATTTTACGACGGAATATGTGAAATGATGACAGATCCAACATATACCTATGCAGAGATTTACCCGGAAAATGTAGCAAAAAAAATTTACACAGAT
>OIZB01000859.1_pt1 | contig 19513 bp, 19 predicted proteins | sample 1588401 | NCBI WGS metagenome assembly OIZB01 (sample SAMN03283270) | human gut metagenome | biome: human-associated habitat; material: feces | host: Homo sapiens | place: USA | collected 2013
CTTCACTAACCATGACAAAATCATGATTAAGAAGTCACTTAGAGCATATATCACCAGCCGCTTGTTTGAAAATGCGGTACTGCTTACAAGCAATGCTGTTGGGTTCGCGCATTTCCAAGCGCTCGAACAAGATGTCCAGCGGGGATTGGTAGTTGTCATCATCCTCGTGGACTTCTGCGGCGGCGATCATTTCCATCACCATCGAGAAGTTTTGTTCTTCGGGCGGAGCCTCGTGCAGCAGGTACAGCATGAGGGCTTGGAGCAGGGTAGTTTCGGACTTGGTCCAGAACGGATCGCTGCTCTGCGCATGGGGTGGAGTGGTATTTTGAATCAGATTTTCTATTAAGGTCAAGACTTCACGGTCATCATGCACATAGACAAATGGGTTATAACAGAACGATGCAGCGGGATTTATGAGGTCAAAAACGATAACCTCATAGCCCTTTTGCTTCAACAAATTCCCGGTCTTACGCAAAATTTCAGCCTTAGGATCTGTAATGACCATAGAGCAGGCACATTCCAGCACATTCGGTACACCGTAGGTTCTAGTTTTGCCCGCGCCGGAGCCTCCGACAATGAGGATGTTCATGTTATGCTTGTGTTTGTAGCCATCTATCCCGATGTGAAAGTGTTGGGTCAGCAGCAGATTCGGTCCTCGCTTGTCCATGTAGAACTTATTTAACCGGAACACATCGCCCCACGCCGCCGAGCCATGCTCCGCACCGGGGCGGGTATTCCTCTGATCCGTCACGGCCACGATAACCGCTACCGCATAAACCGCCGTGAACACAAGCAAAAAGCGTGGGCTGTCTTGACTCCACGCCAACGCAAACGGCTCTGCCAGTGCGCTGTTCAGCGCATCCAGCAGAGCCGTTATTTTCATGCCCGGCTGCCAGCGGCAAGCCACCGCCAGCGCCGCCCACCATACAACAGGCAGCGGCAGCAGCCAGACCCACCAAGGGTTCTTTCTTCCCGGCGTGGTGGACTACCTTTCTTCGCCGCGATAGGGCGGGCGCTTTGTACGCTCGGTATCCCATGCCTGACGTTTTCTCCACAACTTCGGCAAAACTACGGAAAAGTCCTGCGGCATACGTTCCGCCTTGATTTGCGGCAGATTGGAAAACAAATCACTCTGCAGTGTTTTCCATGCAACTTTATCCGGCATGTTTTGAGTATAGAATTCGTTGTAGCTGTACGCCAGCCCACTGGTATCTATGTAGTGCTTGACTTCCGTTCGCAGCATTTGCCGTTCCCATTCGGTTTCCTGTGCACGGTGTGGCGCAAGCTGCTCCCGCATGATTGCCCGATTCAAATCGTCAGGCAATTCCAGCATGGCCGGATACTTTCGGTGCAGTTCAGCGGTGATACCCGCTTTCTCAAAATAGGTGCGCAGCTGCTGCCCCGCGTAGGCATACCATGCCACATTCCCGCATCCCATCCACTCAGTATTTCGGAACGGAATATTGAGCGCCGCGAGGTTATCGGGATCAATCAGCGCCTGCCGATAAGCATCGTACCCCTGCATAATCAGCCAGTTACGAAAATCCGTGAATCGGTCATCCGAACTGCCGTCATTGATGATGCAGGCTGCTGCGACCATTTTGGGAAAGTTGGCTTTATTGCGATAACTTTGCCATGCGCAATCAAAGCCGAGCAGTTCATCCTGCGGCAATTTGATGAGTTCCGTGTAAAGGAACTGGTTCACGGACGCTTCATCCTGCATATCCGCTTGGGCGCGGACCCGGTCAATGATCGACCAGAATTTTTCCCATGTCATAGCCGGATTCACCAGATAAACAGCGGCGTGTGGGCGTGCAGCAGTCGGATCAGCGCGTCATCCACGGCATCGGTGTACCCGCCCTCAGCCAAGCGCTGGGTACGCAGTTGGTTGAGGGCTGCTTTTGCCAGCCGATACTCTGCCGCCGACAGCGTCAGCTTGCCGCCTGCGGGCAGATCGTTCACCCGAAGGATGAGCCATCCGGTCACTTCGGTGCTGCCGCCGTGGGCGCGCTGCCCGTAGTAGACATCACCCAGCGCTCGGAGCAGGATGCTTTTGTTGGCGCGGTCAAGTTTAACTTTACGTTCTGTCATTGTTTTTCACCATCCTTTGCTCACAGCATATCATAGAACCGCCGCAATAGCTATCCGTCATTTGAAAACAAACGGAAAACAATCAGCCGCGCTCCCGCTGGCGAGATTGCTTCTTGGCAGACGGCACGGCAACAGCGTATTCTGCGGTGGGCGGTTCGCGGGACTGTACAGCCAGCGTGCGACTCAGACTGCGCAGCAGCCCACCACCAACGATGTTCACATCCGTCAGAAAGCCCCGCTGCTGTTCTTTGCCCAGATTGCCGTACAAGGCAACCACGCGGTCAAAGTTGAAAGCGGCGGTGTCAAGCCCATACCGATGTGCGACCATGTAGGCGGCACAGTAACTCGGCGCAGCGTAGGCTTGGCGGTTGTAGGTGTAATCCTTGTGAAAATCTGCCTGTGCGCACTCCCGAACGATGGCGCACAGCGTCGTGCCTGCATCCATGCCGTTGCGGACATAAATCGTGCGGTTCTTGGGAACATACTGCGCTTGGATGCCGTCCGGCAGACTGTCCGAGATTTGGATCGGCACCGGGCTGCTCTCGATGGCCGCGGCGACCAGTTCATCCACTTGGTAGTTAGCGGGCGGTGGCACAGGCCTGCCGCGCGTCTGTGTAATGTCGAACACCTTGCCGATATTATACCCGGAAGCCTTTCGGCCGTTATTCTCGTACACCTGCCCCACAATGGCCGTGTAACCTTCCTCGCCGGTACGGATATGCCTTCCGGCATCCTTCCATTGCTGGAATGTGCGGGCATCCGTGATGTCTGCATTCTGGCCGGAGAGCAAAAGCTGGTTCGGCAGCGAGTTGCGGCATTGCGACATAAAGTCGAGAAATTCCTGCAAGGCCGGGGCATCTGCCAGTACCTCACCCATGCGGGCATCCACCTGCACCCAAACCGCTTCGCGCTCTGCTTTCTTCATGGCGGCGTACTCTTCCTTGGAATACAGCGTTTCGGGCGCTGCGGTCTCGTTGAGATATTTGTTCAAGTCCATTTACAGTGTTTTCTCCTTTCTCTTGATTTTTACGGGCATCCTCGGCATTCGGTCTTTGGGCGGCTCAACCTTGCGGCGCAGGTAGGCGGTGATGTCGCTTAATTCCATGCGCACGCTGGGGCGCTCACCCTTGGCTCGAAGCTGATCGGCGCGCGGCGACGGCGAGTTTGCAAAAGATTTGCTGCTGTCGGAGAAAGGCTCGGACGGACTGGCGTTCTCCGAGCCCTGCGGAAAACCCATGTTGAACTGTTCCTCGTCTGCGCCGACCTCAAAATCTACCGCACCATCCTCGGTCTGGACGCGCTCGGTTTCCGGAGCGGTTTCACCACGCTCCTGCTGCACAGTGTCGATAAGTTCTGCCGTGCCGGTGTCCACAATAGCCAGTTGCAGCTTATCGATAATGCGGTTGGCCTTGGAGGCATCATCCTGTAAAATGGCGATCTCAATGTGATCGGGGTCCATCTTGTCACGGATGGGGCAGAACAGCAGCCCATGCGCCTTGGCGGCGCGGGCAAAATCGTGCATACGGTCTTTGTCTACCGTGAAAAATTTCAGCGGCTTCTGCTCTTTCAGCAAACGGATTAGGTGCGTTTTGCCGTGGGTCTTTTTGCTGTCGTGCAGCACTGCCTGTGCGAAAATAAAGAAGTTTTTCGCAGCTGTGCCGGAGATGTGCAGGGCAAACTCTGCACCCTCCAGCGAGTAGCGGACGAGCTGGTCTGCGGGTTCAGAGCCGTAATTCATCTGGCATCACCGGCCTTTTCTTTGGACGAGGGCAAGCGGCTGAACGAGTCCACGCCAGGGATGAGGGCAAGACTGCGCCCGCAGTCCCAACTCATGTGGATTTGTCCGGCATCATCGATGAAATCAACGGTTCCCATAGAGCCGGGAGGCACGGCCATCTCATCTTCCATACAGCTGAGTTGCAGCCGCGTGCCGGGCGGGTACTTGCGGCGCAGGTGTTCGATGTAGTCTTTGTTGGGGTATTTCATAGGCATCCTTCCTTTCAAGATTATAGTGTCAAATCAATGTTGGGGCGGCGGTCACGCTCGTGTTCCTGTTCGCGCTGTTGTTGTTCAGCACGGTCACGGCGAGCTTCGGTGAGGTGTTGCTGCACCTCGATTGAATTTTCTGCAATTTTGCGGCAGAGGCGTTCTTCTTGGCGAAGCTGCTTTAGGGCTGTGTTGACTTGCTGGATGCGTGGGCTGTCCGGGTTTGTTTTATACAGCGATTTTCTTTCTGCAGTGAGCTGGACAATTTCACCCAGCTTGGCTTGTCGGTAGATTTCCAGCTGTGCCAGCGTGTCAATGTTGTGCTTAGATAAAAACTCCATCTGCCGGATGCGCTGGTCTAACTTGTAGGCATCCTGCCGCACGGCATAGCTGGAGCGGCGCGGCTTGCGTGGAAGCGCTCCCAATTCGTACAGGTAACGATAATACAGCGCCCGCAGCCCGGTCAGCTTGCGATGGGGCTTCTTCCCGCTGTGCAGACGGCCATGTTGAACGGAAGGAGCTTTTTCCACATACGGGCGATAGTTTTGTGGATACAGGATGCGCGTCTGGATGGCTTCTGGCGTGTACCGCTTGCCCAGCGTTTTGAAGCGAACAAAGCGCTCTTTTCCGGGCGGACGCAAAACGGGATACTTGCGTCCCATGCGGACCTCATACCCTTTGCGTTCCATTGCACTAAGAAACTGCCGCCATGTAAGGCTTTGTTGAATTGCTTCGTCCACATCCTGCCGGATGGCAGTGCGCCATGTGGGTTGGTTGTTTTCCTCAGCCCTCCACTTTTCATATTGCCGCTTTCCTCGCAGCGATTCCGGTGTTTCAATGATGGAAAGCCCATACTTTTGGCAGAGCGCGTCTGAAAGGGCGCGTACTTCGGTATAGTAACTTTTACTGTTGCTGTGGTACTTTTTCCCATCCTCCAAGCTGACGGCGCTCCATACAATGTGGTTGTGGTAATGCTTAGTGTTCAAATGCGTTGTCACAATTGCTTGGTATTTCCCATGCAGTAGCTGCTCAGCAAACTCGACACCGATCTGGTGCGCCAGTTCTGGAGTCACCTCCCCTTCTGCAAAACTCTGGACAAGATGGTATCCCTGCACACCGGTTTCTTTGTGCCAGCGAAGCGTATTCAATCGCATATCTTCAAAGGCGCTGGTGGTTGTGCAGCCCAGTCCCGTTTCAAAACAGGCTGATTCGGTTTTATCCCGGTTTGCTGCATAGTCCACAGCTTCTTCCAGAGATTTCGGTGTTGTTTTTTCTTTGTTCTGTACATAGTCCACTGTGCGGTCAAGGCGGCGCACAGGGATCACGGATGTGTAAGCCATTTTTCATAGTGACTCCTTTACCAGTTTTCTTTTACTTCCCGCCAGACCTCTTGGGTTAGCCGGGTCATTTCATCCACACTCCCCTGCCCTGCTGTTCCGGTACTGTTGGCACGGTGGGCAAGCTGATTTGCATTGTTGCACAGCCCTGCCACCTTGCGGAGCAGATCGGCATGGTGCGTGCAGGGGCGCGCATGGATTGCTTTGCCTGCAATGAGCGTGCGCAGGTATTCTTCTCTCGGCAAACCACTCATTTCAACTTGTTCGCAAAGATAGCGATATTCACGCTCATTTAATCGCAGCGGGATCACATGGCCGCGTCTGCGCATATCGGGGGTTTGGGGATCACCTCAAAAGTGCGTTTGGATATCCAAACGCTATGCTAGCAAAACACGACACCCCGCAAAACGGTTCATGACACAAGGTCGTCGCCCTCCGAAACGGCTTTCTTCAAACCGTCCAAGGTTGTGACAATACGGTTGTATTTCTGCGCCAAGCCGATCTGCGCGTTGGTGGTCGCATCCTGATTGCGGCTGCAGACCACCAGCATCGGGCAGCGCAGCAGCTTATCCCTCACAATGGCGGTGTACTCGCTGCGTTCCATGGCATCTTCCAGCACCAAATACTGGCTGTCCTGCAATTTGGGGCATACCGGCAGATAGCCCAGCAGGTACACCTCGCGGCAATAGTTCCGCAGGTGTTTGGATGTTGCGCCCTCGCTGGCGCAGATAAAAGCCCAAGGTCGTTTCATTTTCGTGTTTCCTTTCTGAATTTCGTGAGTGAATCAGATTTGATTCACTTTTCGGTTTTTCTTGCAAAATAGTGAATCAGTTCTGATTCACTTCGGATTCAAGGGCAGTTTTCAGCCGTTCAGTGCTGCGGCGGAAGTAGGCGTCCGACATTTCGATGCCGACAGCCTCATAGCCTTCCTGCACAGCGGCCAGCACGGTGGTGCCCGCCCCGGCAAAGGGGTCAAGGATGCGCCCGCCCGGTTCGCAGATCTGCACCACATCCCGCATAAGCTGCAAGGGCTTTTCGGTTACATGGATGCGGTTCTGGGGGTTCGGGTATCGGAACACGCCCGGCAGACACCCAACATTTCTCTCAAGCGGCATTTTGCCGTTGGACCCCCACACAATGTACTCGGACTGCTGGCGGAAGCGTCCTTTCTGTGGACGGCTGGCGACTTTATCCCACACGGCTACACCGCGCCAGGTCCAGCCCGCCCACTGCAAAGCCAGCGTCATGGCGGGCAGCTGCCGCCAATCGATGAACAGGCAGACGGGCGCACCGGGCTTGGCAATGCGGCGGGCATCCTGCAGCCATGCCGCCGTCCAGAACATCCAACTCAGCTGATCCATCTGGTCAGAGTCAAAGTCGGGCAGCGCCTTTTCTTTGCTCATGCTGCTGTACTTTTCGTTGGTGCTGCGGTTCTTGGTGGTCTGGCTGCTGCCGCCGCTGGCATAGGGCGGGTCGGTGATGATGGCATCGAAGCTGTTCGGCACAAACTGGCGGAGGATCTGCAAAGAATCCCCATGCAGGATCGACCAGCGGTCACCGCCGCAGTGTTCGGGCATCCGGAAATCAGGGGTGAGAATGTTGAGCGTTTCGGGAGTGTTCGTCAAAGGCATCTTCCTTTCGTTTTAGCGTTCATTTTCGTGGTGTTTTGTTTCTTTTGGCGCGGTTGATGCGGTGACTTCCGGCCTCTGGGCAGGCACAACACTGACAGTGTCATCTTTCAGGACAAAGCAGTCCGCCGTGGTATTGTAAAGTTTTACACCCGGCAGCACTATCGCACTGCCCTGACATACCACATTGCCGGTGAGTTCCCCATAGACACGGGCGTTGCCGCCAATCATAGGCGCACAGCGCGTTTGTTCATTGCTGTTTAAGATGGCGCTGCCACAAATGCAGCTATTGCCGGAAATATATCCGCCGCAAACAATGGCATTGTCCTGCACTACGGCATGGTCAGCGATAACCGCGTTGTTTCCGATATAGGCGGAGTCCCTTGCCACGGCGGAATCCGCAAGTATTGCATCTCCGCCGATGTACGAATCCTCGCAGGCAATGGCATCTTCGCCAATCCATGCAAAGCCCTCTTGGTCGAGATTGTTCTCGGTTTCGACAAAGCCCCCCAAATCACCGACATGAATATTCTCAGTCAGGTCAATCAAAGCCCGGATACGGTGCAGTTTCGGGTTGTCCGGGTGGGCAATGTCGGTGATTTCGTATTTTTTCATCCTCATCGGGTGTCACCTCGGTTCGGTTTATTTCTGGTTTTGGGTGTCAATTCGGTTTCGACATACTCAGACACAATGGCCAGTGCCGCGTTATAACTCTTGCTGGCCATAACGCGGTTACACATTTCCTTGGCCTTATCGCTCTGTCCGGCATTTTTCAGCAGCCGGGATGCGCGACCCATGATGGCGAAAATGTTGCCGTCCTGCCCAATCAGCTTCATTTTGGGGCGGATTTCACGGGTAGCGGATTCCTGCTGCATCTCGCGTTCAGGTGTCATCTCGAATCCATCTTCCTGCCAGAAATGCACAGCCAATGTGCCGTCATCCACACGAATATCCCTTTGTTCAAAGCCCTCGCCCCAGCCGTCACTGTACTGGCCAGAGATGTAGTCGCAGAGAACAGCCTGCTCACCCTCGTTCAAGGACTCCTGCAGTTCCACGTTCAGACAGCCGCACAGCTTGTTACCGTGAATTTCCACGGACGGCACAGCACTTACCACCTTGCTGCGGACAGAATCGTCCTCGTGGTAATACTGCATCAGGTCACCGTTGAAATCTGCAATGTCCTTTTTCACAGCCTCATCAACAGCGTCTGCGTATTGCAGCAGGTCATTGCCGTCCATTGGATAGCCTTCGTACTCGTTGTAAGATTCGTCCTCCCAGTCAGGTTCATCTGGGAAAAATTCCGCAGTCAGCGGAGAATAAAACTTCATTTCCAATTCACATCACCTCGGTTTCTGCCGTACAAATCATGGTTGATCTGCGCGGCGTAGTAGTTTTCAATCGTCAGCGGCGCATTGTAAAGCGCCGCCAGTAAGTATTTCTTGATATTGCGGATATGCGGCGGGTTGTCTTTCAGGCTGTCCAGCACATACTGGATATGCTGAGCTTCAAGTTTCAGGAATCTGGACTTCACTACCTCTGTCGGAAACTCGTCCTCCGCAATACAGATACTGCTGCGTTTGGAACAGACAGTGTCCAGCATGAGTTCCACCAGCTCATCCAATCGAATCCTATCTGCCGGATTGTTCTTTGCCAGAATGTCGTACTCAATGTTTTCCCGAATCAAATCCCGATACTGCTCCCGCTCGTCTGCCGTGCGGATAGGATTAGATACGTTTTTATTTATTTCTTTCTTTTGTTCTTTAGTATTTAATTGTGCAGGATTTGCCTGTACAGGTTTTTCCCGTTTTGGTTTAACCTGTTCTGGTTTGGCGCACGAAGGCTCGGCCTGTTCTGGCTCCGGCTGCGGGGGCTGCGGTTCCTCCAGCACGGTATATTCCATACCGCGCATCTGGCCGTTTTTATCACGGACACGGCGGCGGATAATGTACCCGGCCGCCTCCAGCTCCCGCACCGTGGCGCAGACACTATCCACGCCCTCCTTGCAGATAGAGGCCAGCCCGCGGGTGGTGTAGTCCCAATCCTCCGGCAGAGACAGCATCAAGGATAAAAGGCCCTTCGACTTGAGCGAGAGGGCCTTGTTGCGCAGATGATGATTTGACATAATGGTATAGTTTTGCGTTTTCTGTACACGAAATACAGCCATTTTCTTTTCCTCCTGTAGCCCAAGGTGGGCGAACGAATGTGTATTTTCATTTCATGTTCCTATCGGCAGACTGCGGCCCGATGGACGGCAGTTCTTGCCATCAGGTTGTTTTTTGCCATATCAGCGTAATCTCCATTCTCGATGTTGGGCGGCAGGTCATGCACGGTGTAGCGGTCAGCGTAGATTTTCCGGATGCCGACACTCGCCATGCGCCCCTTGGCATCGTTGTCCAGCCGCAGTTCTATCGTGGCGATCTCCGGGTGCTGGCGCAGAAATTCCTGTAACGCCAGAGGCTCTTTGCCGGAGGACGAGACCCCACCCAGCGACAGACGGTATTTGTCTGCCGCATCGCCGCAGAGCGTCATCTCGGCCATGGCATCTATGGCGGCTTCGAACACCGCCACTGTGGTGCCGCGCTGAATCGGCGGGATGCAGAATCCGTACTGTTTCTGACTGCCGGGAGCCTCCCTCTTAAACGGTTTCCCATAGTCATAAATACCGCGCAGAGCCGCATATTTCGGCACGTCCTGCGAGTCTTTGCCCAAGAAAACACAGTTGTGATATTCTGCACTTTCGTACAGAATTTTTCTCTCAATGCAGTATCGGATAGCAGACAGAGATACACCTCTCCCCAGCAGATACCGCGTTATGCGGTCATTATTCGGCGCGGGGTTCGGCAGACGAAACAGCGGACGCTCGCGCTCCACCGCTTCATGCTGCACTGGGATGTACGTCGGACTTTCCTCACATAACAGCTGCACCGCCTCTACAAACGGTACACCTTCCACATAAATCAAATATTTCAGCGCCGACTTGCCGCCAATGTCGCGGCTTTTCCAGTGCCAGACACTGGATTCTCCGTTTATCTTGAAGCTGTCATGCTCCGCAAGCTGGTACTCGCCCCGTGCGCTGCTTTTCACCAGCGAACCGGGGCGGTACCGCCGCAGAAATTCTATCGCCGTCATCCGGTTGGCGGCATCAATTTGTTCTTTACAGACGCGCGGCAATTACACAATGTAAGCGGCGAGGTCGCTCATATGTTCAACATTTTCCCACGGAAAATCCTCGCGCCCGAAGTGCCCGCCCGCCGCCGTGCGGCTGTAGATGGGGTTCAGCAGGTTCAACTGCTTGATGATGCCCGCAGGGGTCAGGTCATACGCCTTGCGCACAGCGGCCGAAAGGCAGTCATCCTCGCAAATGCCGGTGCCGAAGGTGTTCACATCCACCATGACGGGGTCTTTTTCCCCGATGGCATACGCCAGCGTGACCTGACAGCGGTCGGCAAGATGGGCGGCGACCATGTTTTTGGCAATGTACCGCGCCATATATGCGCCGCTGCGGTCTACCTTGGTGGCATCCTTGCCGCTGAACGCACCACCGCCGTGGGGTGCAAAGGTGCTGTAGCTGTCCACCATGAGCTTGCGCCCGGTCAAACCGGTATCGGCATCCGGGCCGCCCTGCACAAATTTACCGCTGGGGTTCAGGATGATTTCCGCGTCGTCGGCGGGCATACCGTCAAAGGCCAGTGGGAACACATATTCGTCCAGCAGATCCGCCAGCTTATTGATGTCGGTGTCCTCCTTGTGCTGGACAGAAACGACCACTGTGGTGATGCGCACAGGCGTGTCGCCGTTGTATTCCATCGTGACCTGCACCTTGCCATCCGGACCGATGTCGGGGATAACGCCGGTCATGCGGGAAATTTCCAACAGCGTTACAAGGCGTTGCGCCGCCACCACAGGCATGGGCAGATATTCGGGCGTTTCGTTGCAGGCGTAGCCAACCATAACCCCCTGATCGCCCGCGCCGAGGGTGTCCTCGTCCTCTCCCTCAGCCAATTCCGGCTCGACAGCGCCCGCAATGTCGGGGCTTTGGTCGTGGATGTAGCAGTCGATTTGATAGCCCTTCGGGTCATAGCCGACATCCCGCAGGGTGTCGCGGACGATGTTGAATACATCCGGCTTAGCGCTGGTCGTGATTTCACCCGCCACGATAATGTGACCGTGGGTTGCCATGACCTCACAGGCCACGCGGCTGGCGGGATCATGTTTTAAGCACTCATCCAGCACGCTGTCGGCAATGAGGTCGCACAGCTTGTCGGGATGCCCGCGCATGACGGATTCTGCGGTGTAAAAGCGGGGATGCTCGTTTTCTTTCATGGTTTCGGTGTTTTCAAAAATGTCGTTCATTAGTTCTTCTCCTTGCTTGTTGGATGATTTCGGACAGAGAAAAAAGCTCGCAGGCGGGCTGCGGGCTAGGATGGTGATATTCATATCAGCGCTCCGGGGATTCTTTTGTGTTCGACGGCGGGGTCATAACACGGGAGTATTCTTCAGGCGTGGTGTGTTCCACGCACAGGGTCTTGCCCAGCAGGAAAAACAGCTGCGGGTCGTGGTACAGTTCCTCGTAGCGCTTCATCTGCTGCGGGGTAAGGTCAGTAAAATCGTTGCTGGTCAGCCCGCAGACGAAAAATGTGCCATGAATGATGTCATAGTCGCCCAGCATACGGTTCAGCGGCAGGTTTTCTGCAATGCCGTTGTCATTACAGACGATACAGGCGCTATCCCGCCAAGGGTACACGGCCTCGATGGTGCCGCCGACAACTGCCTGCTCGGCTTCAAGGGTGTGTTCGATGTCGGCTTCGCGGGGGTATTTTCCGGGTTCAACAATCAGAACTTTCATCGGCGTCCTCCTCATCAGAAGTTTCTTTCAGCGCATTTTTCTGCTTAACGGTCAGCAGCACGATACCTGTCGCAGACGCAAGGGAAACGACCACAATAGCCAGCAGCGGGAAACCATCTCCTGTCTGCGGGAGGGTCTGCACCTTATGCGGCGTAGGCGCAGGGGTAGGCGCAGGGGTTGCAGCGGGCGTCGGCTGCGGTGTTGGTGCCGGGGTTGGTGTGGGCGTGTCCTCGCGGGGCGTAGCTTCGTCTATCATCTGAATGAACCGTTTGTCAGCGCGCACCCATTCGGCATCGGCGTTTTCGCGGACGAATAGACAAACACTTTCGTCTGCCTCCTGTACCTTGAACTGCACCGATTCGGCAATTTCAAAGCCGACCGGGGCGGCATCTTCGGTCAGGGTGTAGAGGTACTCTTTGTTGACATCCGACAGCTTGATAAATTCATCCGAAACGGGAACACTATGCGTTTTGTAGTCGGTTATCCAAGTGTCAACGACCTCATCATTCGCATCACGGATCGTCAGCGTAGCTCCCGGCAGCAGATTGCCTGCAATATCCGTTTTGTCTATGTCAAGTACAGGTGCGTCCTGCATAATGACGGTGGCATCGTCGAGTTTTACCCAATCATCGTCGGATTTCACATAGACGATATTGCTTTGTTCGTTACCTTCCTGCACTAGCTTGAACACGATGCTTTCGGCTTTGGCATAGCCATCCGGGGCGCACTTCTCCGTCAGGGTGTATTCCTTTTCCAGTTCCAGCCCTCGCACGGTGTGCGGCACTTTGCCGGAGGTCCAGCCCTCGACCAGACTGCCGTCTGCATCGCGGATTTCCAGCTTTGCACCGGGCAGTTCCTTGCCGTTAGTGATGTCCTGCTTGGAAATGTCCACCGTGGTGCGCAGGTTGGTGTTCGTGCCGTCCACGACCTGCCACGCGATTTGCTGACCTTCATAGGTGAAGGAAACTTCCATAGGGGTGCTGTCCAGCAGGTAACCCGCAGGGGCGGTGATTTCCACAATGCGGTATCTGCCGCTGTTGCCGGAATCCGGATAAGTTTTTGCGCGGATGGGAATGTCCACATCAAACCAAGTAAAGCCGCTGGCGTTGGTTGTGCTACTGGTGGCCAGCTTTGCACCGGCGTCCAGCAGCTTCGTGCCGTCTGCGGAGAAAATGTCATCCACGGTGTAGAGTTCATACACGGCTCCTGCCAGATAGGTCAGCGCCTCACGGTCCTGCTTGTAGATGCCGACACCGATTTTGCTGACTTTATCACCGGGCTTTTCTGGCGTGGGCAGCACCCGCGCATTTTCAAACACGAGAGTCTGCCCGTTCTTGTGGGCATCCGAGGCATCCTTGACATTCACAATGCTGTACGAACATTTCTTGTCGCCGTCCTGCTCGTGGCTAACAATAGTTTTGGCCAGCACAATGTCGTTTCTCTGGTTGTCCCAGCCAAATTCAACCGTGTAACTCTGCTTGGTCAGCACAAAACCATACGGTGCTTTGACCTCGGTAACAGTGTACTTACCCAGCGGCAGGGTCACAGTAACTTCGCCTTTGGTGCCATCATGGGTGATTTTCAAGAAATCATAGGTTGCCTGTGTACGGGTGGGGCTGAATTTTACTTCATCCACTTGTCCCTCCGCGCCGGTGGTAACAGTTGCCACCAAGTCACCGGATTTGTACCAGTAAGTGCCTTGGCGGTCTGGTGTGGCAATGTCGGCTGCAGCGTGAATTTCGTACACCGCGCCTGCGAGGTTGTCCTGCGTGTAGATGAACTGTCCATCTTGGTAGTCGGTCAAGACATTGCCCTGTTTTTGGATGGTAAGCTGACCGAGTGTTTCGTGATTGCAATATTTCTCGGTAACGATGTACTCATCCATGTCGTTGGTAGCATTGCCCACAACCTGCCAAACACGGTCGGACTTGATTTCAAACTCCACCGAGTAGGCAGGATCGTTGAAATAGCCTTCCGGACCTTGCAGTTCCTCAATCAGGTATCTGCCCAGCGGCAGTTTTTCAGGTGTTTTCATAAGACCGTCTGCATCGGTGTAGAACACATCCGTTTTCTTGGTGGCGCTGCCGCTGGCTGGGTCGATCATGGAAATGCGGGTCTTATTACCCTTGTCATCTAATTTGTACAAGGCAAAAGAGGTATTAGCGATTTTGACCGCCTTGCCGGTTTCGGTGTCGGTCTTGATAAGCTGCAAATAGCCCTCCAATTCCTCGTCCAGCACGTTGTAGGTCATATAGTTATTGGTGGCTGTAGTGATACAGCCCGCCGGAACCGCGAATCGACTCTGTGGGCTGTTGGCGTCCACTGTCACGATGAACGGGTCACACTGGAACACATCCTTGGGGATGGTGGTTTCCACAACAAGGTACTGCCCATAGGGCAAGCCCTCGACACGAAAAACACCTTCGTCATTGGTGAACATCTCTGCCAGCCTATATTCAGCGGGCTGATCCGTAGGCATCCAGCCGTTACCCTTGCCGTTGGCGTAGTCGCCGTCTGCGGTCAAGGTCGCGTTATAGGCGTTGACTGTTTCGGTACTGCTCTCGAACATATTGGCGATGGCTTGCCCCTCGGCGGTGAAATCGTATTTTAGTGTGGCGTTATCATAGTTGTCCTTGCGGTAGGCGTCCAAAATGCTTTGTGCATTGTAGCTGCCATCCGGGTTCTGCTTGAACTGCGCCGCCTTGCTTAACTTGGAAATGCGGTAAACCGTAAAGCCCGCGCCTTCCAATTTCAGTGCAGGGCTTGGCTGACCGGTGGTGGATACCAACTTCTGCAAACTAAAGCCGGATTTGAGGACTTCGTCTTGACTTTCCTGCTCGGCGTGGATGTGGTAGGTGGATTCATCCGCGTAAGACAGCGTTTTGTAGTGGTTGACCTCGTCACAAAGATAACCCTTGGCATAGGACAGGTAATACCCGTCCCACGCTTTGCTGCCGTCCAGCTTGCGGCTCTCGGAAACAGCGGAATACTGGTTTTTGTAGATGTAGTCGGTGTACTCGCCGCCCTTGGTGGCAAGGCTGCTGTACTTGCCGGTGCGTTCCAGCTTCTTATTTAGCTGCGGATACTTCCCGGTAATATACAGCTTTCCGTTTCCGTCGATGGGCAGCACCAGCCCGGTGGCACGCTCGACAAGATAGTAGCGGCCCATGTACAGGTTGGCAAAAGCCAGCTTGCCGTCCTTGATTTGGGCGGAAGCCACAAGTCGGTCTTTCTGCAAAATGGGCAGGTAATCGGTATCCCAGCTGCCGTTGGTGAGGACAGTGGTATGCCAGATGGGCTGACCGTTGACATCCGTGATTTTGCTGTAGTCCACAATGCCGGTCACGCCGTCCGGGTGCGTGATATTCTCGGCGGCGTACAGATCGTACACAGCACCTTCCAGCGTAGTATCTCCGTTTCTGCCCGCAGCCAGATACCGCGCGGCGTCCAGATCCACTTTCGTCAGCAGAATATTGCCGAGGACACGGTCGTTCTGCATCTTATCGGCATTGGCGTGCATGGTGTAGGAATTTTCGTTGTTGGCGATTCCGGTGGGGTCTGTGGCGTAAGTCTTATCTGCCTTGCGACTGCCAAAGGTAATGGTGACAATCCCCTCGCCGGTGTCGATGAGGGTACCGCCGCTGTTGGCCGTGGTAATGTCGGCGTTATAATCGGCGTTTCCCAGCCAAATCGTCTGGGCGTCCAATGATTTGGCAATTTCAAAGGCATACGCCCGCTTGCCCAGCACGGAACCAGCTGTGCCGGGAGCGTTTACATCCGACCAGTCACCATAGTACCCACTGGGTGCGCGGCTCTCCACGATGACAAACTTGCCCTCGTTGCGCTGGGTGTAATAGATATTGTCAGAACCATTGGCATAATTGCTATGGTTGATGACTTTGTAAGTGCCGTTGCTCTGGCGTTCAACCTTGTATTGGTTGTACCCACCATTGGGGATATAGCACTGCTTGACGGTATCCCATTCAAAAATCTTAAACTCGGCATCGCCCTTGATGCGCTGCTTGGTTTCGCTGTCGATTTTGTCAATGCTGACCTTTACCGACCATTCGTCGTTTTTCATCTGGTAATCGTTCGAGCTGTTGGCAGGAACGGTAATGGTCTGGTGGCTGCCCAACGCGCCGGGCGTGGAATCAAAGCCATGCGGGATAGTGATCTCATCGTAGCTGAATGTAATATTGGCAAGTTGCGCCCGCGCCGAGGCAATAGCGGCGTCCACCATGCCCTGCGCTTCGTTCTGCAGCTGCCCGATAGCCGCATTCTTGGCAGCTTCTGCAGCGGCATCTGCTTCGGCTTGGCTGGCGAACGGTCCTTCCTGCCCGGAAAGTGTACTGGTGCTGGTCTTGGACACCTCGTAGTGAACTGTCCATGTGGCAGAACCATCGCCGCCGTTGAGGTGAAAACTGTCATCCTGCGTGTGACCGCTCGTGGTAATGGTCTGCGCTGCGGCAGGTGTCATCTGCCAGCTGCCGCCGTCCACGCTGTCACTTGTCCGGCTGGGCGTGACGGTAATGACCGCGCCGTCCACCTTTTCCGACGTGTTCAACTGGACCTTGTCGGTGTTGACAGTGAATGTCAGATCAAAGCTGCCGCTGGCACTTTGCGCAGGAGCTGTCCATGCAGCGGAATAGTACTTCGGTTCCGGAACACTCGGCACATCCGGGATCTCAGTGCCGCCCGCAATTTCTTCACCGACCAGTGCCACAACCTGCCACGCATACCCTGCGGGCGGGTTATAGATGTAGGTGTAGTAGCCGTTTTCCCCGGACTGCGCATCTGAACCATTTACCAGTTCTTCTGCAGCAGCAATATAGGTCTGCGCCGCGTAGCTGTCGGGATAGTTTTCCATGATCCACTGCTGGGTTTCATCGTAAAGGCTGCCAAGGATGTCCGGCCGTTCTTCGCCGCCTTCAGGATCATCTTCAAGGCTTGCCACAACAGGACGGTCATCCAGCATACCCAGACTCAGCTGACCAAGACCGCCCCAGATGTTGACCTGGTTTGCATAGTGGTTGCCCGGCGTATACTGGCCGGGTTCAAGGCGGGACACATGAGAGAAGCTGTAGGTGGGGCAGCCCTTGGGCTGGCCGTTCAGGCCGTGGCTGCAGCAGTAGGCTTCCTGACCGTTGAACCAAATCAGCCATGTGCCGCCCTCTTTGGCGATGCTTGTGATTTTTCCGGTGGTATACGGCGGAGTCGGTCCTGCAGCATAGGCGGCAATGCCGTCATCGCCGGTGTCGGCATACATCTGTGTGGGTGCAGCATCCTCGCTGATCTGTACATGGATAGCTTTTGACTGCGAACTGCCGTCCGAATCCGTATAGACCAGCTGCGCCGTAAAATCGGCAGAGGCTTTCACATACAACCCGGTTGCTGCCGCCGATTGCTCCGAGTATGTCTGGTGCAGGATTTCAGCCTGCTCCTGCTCGTCTGCCGGGATAGGCTCATAATCGGTGGAGCGGTAGCTTAAAAGCTCTACACCGTCCGGCAGTATGATTTCAGATACTGCACTGTCTGCCGGGTATTCGACCTGCGCCAGCAGTGGAACAATGGCATAGTCTGTACCGGGAGTTTTGCCGATTGTGACCGTGTTCTCATCTGCGTTCAGCGCATCGGCATCCATATGGGCATCTACGCCGTCATACAGGTCAGAAACCCACGCGGAGATACCGATTTTTGTCTCGCCGGTTGCCACGGGCAGACCCATGCTGCCAAGGTAACTGCCGGTAGGCGCGTCCGGCAGATCGTCGTAAAGATTCTCGGTAATCTGCACAAGGTTTGGTGCCGTGGTGTCCGCTTCGGCAGTTTCGGGGGTGACCGCTTCGGCATTCTCCGGCGTGGCGGGGGCATCCTCTGCAAAGGCGGGCAGCGCTGCGCCCAGATTTGTGAGCGCAATTCCACCCGCCAGCAGCAGCGACAAGCACTGCTTTATTCTGTGTTTGTTTTTCATACTGGTTCTCCTTTTGTTGCAAAAGAAAAAGCCCGCTGCGGGTTGCAGCGGGCTTGGTTAGCGTTCGGGAGCGTGTTTCTTGGGACAGGGCGCGGTTCTGGCCTTGTAGGCTTTTCTGTATTTTTCGTCAGCATCATAGAACTGCTGCGGAGAGATACCGGCATCCAGACACCCCTGCATGACAACCGCATGGTAGCGGCTGCTGACCGGGAGAAGCTGGTCGCGGTACGGTGCGTTCATCGTGTAAACCATAATTTCGTGCGGCGTACCATCTGCATCCATTACCGTCACGGTTTCCTTGTCATAGAATGTCGGGTAGCCCTCGTAACAGTCAAGCTGAGATTCGTCATGGTCAGTAATCGACCAAATCAATCCCTCAACGCTTGCGTCCTCTTTGGGCAAAATCGTCAAGTAGCCGCGCCGGAATGCCAGCTCATAGCCATTCAGCTTGGCGATCCCTACGGCGGTTGCCTCCGGGCAGCGGTAGACCATCTGATCAAAATTCAGATTGGAACCATAGGCAAAGTATTCTTTTCGAGACATTGGATTTCTCCTTATCTGACCTCATCTGTATGAAGCCGTGGTTGATTGCTGGGATACAGCGACTTGTCGTGCCGCCACGCCTTGTCACCAGGCAGGTTCTTCAGCAGATGCATTCGCACATTCTTATACTCCGGGCCGATTAGCCCCAGCCGCAGCAGAAAGGAGCGGAAGGTGAACGCCGGATTATCCCCGATGGGCGTTTTCCGGAACTGCGTGTACTTTTGGTTGATGCCCTGCGCGGAGATCGCCATAGCCAGAATGATGTTGGCTTTGGCTTCGCCCGCGTGCAGCGTTGAATTGAACAGCCGCCACTCGACTGTGCCATGGTAGAACACCGAATGCAGGTTCAAGGCATGATACCGGCTTTGGTGATAGTGATAGTCGCTGCCGTCACGCCCGCGATACCAGCGATCTTTCAGTTGATCCATACACGCACCGCTGGGCAGCTTGCGGATTTCTTCCAGAATCGGCTCATCCACCGCCTGACAGTAACTATCGATGCGGGCAGGGTTGACTTTGAGTGCTGCAAACAAAATGTCCTCTTTGGAATACATGATGGACAGCACATTTTTGAGGCTCTGCGGCGTGTGCTTGCTTGCGTCCACATGGACGTGCATACCGCAGGACGAATTGACCTTTCCTCCTGCACGGCGCAGGGTGCGGATAACCTCCTGCAGCTTTTCCATCTCAGCGTATTCCAGCTTGGGGGAGTTCAGCTCGACCTTATACTCGCCCGAAGTAGAGGCGCGTCCATACCCTTCCGGGTGAATGCTTGCGTCCCGAACGATTTTCCACTCTTTACCGTCCAAATCTTTGACCCTGTAGGCATCGTAGCCACCGCCGGAATGCTCAGCGCGGGTGCCAAATAGGTCTGCCAGCGTTTGGGCTGCCGTGGCACGGTTTATCCCGGTCAGTTCAATTTCACAGCCAAAATACTGGTCACGGAAATCAAGGGGCAAGCGCCTCACCCCGCAGTTCTGCGTCCATCTTGGCAATGCGCCGCCCGATGGCCTCTACCACATGGACCGTCACGCCGTTGCCTGCCTGTTTGTAGGCTTGGTTATCGCTCTGGATGGCAAGCACCATGTCGATGCGGTCATCTGCCCAGCCCTGC
>OIZB01000867.1_pt1 | contig 19417 bp, 28 predicted proteins | sample 1588401 | NCBI WGS metagenome assembly OIZB01 (sample SAMN03283270) | human gut metagenome | biome: human-associated habitat; material: feces | host: Homo sapiens | place: USA | collected 2013
GGAGGCGGGCAAATGTTTTTGGGGGCCTCCCTGATCCAGTACCACACGGAACAGTCCGAGCATGTGAGAGGCCAGGAGATCACCGGGCCGATTATGACCATTGACGCCGCCAACCGCTACGGCCTGACGGCGGCCAGCCTGGTCAAATACTACGGGAACGACCAGCACGGCCAGAACATCCAGGACCCGCTCCACACGGTCACAGCAAAAGACCGGGAGGGGCTGACAACCGTCCACCTGGTCAAAATGAAAGGCACCAACCTGGGCGGACCGGCCACGGAGCCGGTGCAGACTATCACCGACGGCGGAGGCCATCATGGTGTGGTCACCACGAAAATCACCAGAGCGGAGCCGGGGGCGGATCTCCGACACTGGCCGGAGATCCGGGAGCTGCTGAATACATATTGCGGCTATGACCTGGGGCCGGAGGATGTGATCCTGTTCCAGATCAGCGGCGCCTGGTATTTCATGGCGGACATTGGCCTGCGTATGCTGACACCGCGGGAGCTGTACCGGGCAAACGGTTTCCCGGACGATTACAAGATCGAGCGGGACTACACCGGACAGACCTACGGGAAAAGCAAGCAGGTGGCCCGGTGCGGAAATGCGGTGCCTCCTCCCTTTGCCACGGCCCTGGTGCGGGCCAACCTGCCGGAGTGGTGCGCGGGGGTGGAGATCAACACCATGGAGGAACTGGAAAGGGCGGTGGCGGTGTGAAAATACCGGACGATGTGTTTATGACCCGTTGCCGCTACTGCGGGCATGGGCAGACGGGAGCAGAAAATAAAGAAATCCCGGATGATAAACTGTTTATTCACTTTTGGGCGAAGCAATCGCCGTGCGGGATCATCGGGATTGCACAATGCGATAAGGTCCAAGGCGAGTGTCTGGACTTCAAGCCTAACCCCATGTTTGGAATTTGCGAATACTGCACTTTCACAAACAGCTTTCATCCCGGATTTTGTACGGCGCCCGGCGGGCCGGTGAACAAGCGGCGGGTATTCCTGGGATGGAGCGGGATAGGAGATTATTACTCCGGCCACGCGCTTTTCACCTGTGACCGCTATCGAGTGAGTGAACGGTGGAAAGACCTAATCCTAAAAACCACCGTAGCGGGACGCGCACCGGCAAATTTTGACCCAGGAACATGGGAAGCCCTGAAACACATTGACGGGACAGCTACGGCAAAACGGTGGGCGGACCTGCAAGCCAAACGAAAGGCAGAACTGGAGGCAGAGGCAGAAAAAGAGGCGAGAAAAAGGGCGGAGCTGGAGCAGAAGCAAATTTCCATGTTTGATGATGACTGAAAACGGGGTGAAGCCATGCAGAGCAAAAAGAACATGCGCCGGATCAGCGTCCTGGTGACCGCACAGACGGCCTATAACCTGGATAAGCTGGCGGCCATGTGCTGCTACCGGGAGCGGGGCCATGTGATCGACAAGCTGGTGAGAGAAAAAATGCTGCAACTGAACGGAGGAAAGCGACATGAACAAGACGAAAATTGACTGGGCCACCATGAGCTGGAACCCTGTAACCGGGTGCCGCCATGGGTGCCCATACTGCTACGCAAGACGGACCGCCCACCGCTTTGACGCCGGGTGTGTGGATCCTGACCCGCTGGCTGACGGCCTCCATGTGCTGGAGGAGAAGATCAAGGCCACGCCATACCCATACGGATTTGAACCCACCATGCACAGATACCGCCTGAACCAGCCGGAACGCCAAGCGGAGCCGCAGACGGTTTTTGTGTGCAGCATGGCGGATCTGTTCGGGCGCTGGGTGCCAACCTCCTGGATCGCGGAGGTCCTGGACGCCTGCCGCCGCGCTCCGCAGCACCGCTATTTGTTCCTGACGAAAAACCCGGCCAGATACCTGCAACTGGACTACATGGGCTTACTCCCGCATGAAAATAATTTCTGGTATGGGTCCACGGTGGCCAATGAGGACGCAGCGGCCATGTACACCATGCAGGGCGTGGCAATCAACAGCTTTTGGTCTATGGAGCCGCTGCTGGGGCCGGTGGACATGAGCGCGGCGGAGGGCCTGCCCCAGTGGGTGATCCTGGGGGCCGAAACCGGGAACCGGGCGGACAAGGTGGCACCGCGGCGGGAGTGGGTGGACCAGATCACACAATTCTGCGCGGAGAACGAAATCCCGGTTTTCTACAAGGACAACCTGCGGGCGCATTTCCCGGATCTCCCGCCCTCCGCCTCCCCGTGGGATGACCGGGAGGACGCAACAGCGGAATGGGCCGCCCATTACATGGGGCGCTTTGAAAGGCAGGTATGACCCGTGGAAAAAATCGAAATTGGCTACACCGTGGAGAAAGAGCGGTGGCTGGAGGCGTCGGAAAATTTGCACGAGTTTGGCCAGATCATGGCGCGGAACCTGCGGAACATGAACCGGGACGGACGCGGACAGGAGGACGCGGACGATCTCATGGCGGACATTATGCTGGCATGTACGGCCATCGGATATGTGGCGGAGTTTGCCGTGGATAAATGCCGGTTTATTCCTTTGCCGGGAGGTGGCCAGAAGTGACCGAGCAGAAAAGGCCGCAACAATGTGAGGGCTGCGCGCTGGCAGAGCATGACGCATATATTTGTGCCCGCTGGCGCCTGTCCTATGCGGTGAATGAGCTGAAAAAGGCCATTCCTCTGGTGCGGAGGACGGCGGTGGAAAATATGAAATGCCCATACCACTACCCCGCCAGCCTTTTGGGAACCGGGGTGGTGATAATGGACGAAATAGGGCCATGGCCGCCAAAAGGAAAGGGGCGTTGACTGTGCGGGCGGTGCTTTTGAGCATAAAACCGGAATGGTGGGAGAAGATCCTGGCTGGGGAGAAAGACCTGGAAATCAGAAAGACGGTCCCGCGGGGCGGAGCCGGAGAGCCGGAACCGTGGCCGCTGCTGGTCCTGGCCTATGTGAGCGGGACCGGGGCCGTGCTGGGGCAATTTCTCTGCATGGGGTGGGTGAAGAGCAACTGCTGGCGGTATCTGTCCTCCCGCTCCTGCGTACCGGAGGAGGATCTGAAAAAATACGCCGGCGGAAAATCGCTGTATGGCTGGATTGTGGGAGAGGCGGAGGCATACGACACCCCTAGCCCGCTGGCAGAGTTCGGGCTGAACCGTCCGCCTATGTCGTGGCAATATGTGGAGATCCCGGACCCGGAGGACGAATAAATGGCCATCAACCTTTCAGACCTGCCGCCAAAATATCAGCAGCAGGCCGTGGAAAAGTACATGAAGCAGCAGAAGCGGCGGGGGCCTGCGCCCTCCGCCGCCGCTGTGCAGAATACAGACAGGGCGTCGAAATATCGCAACACCCCCACCGAGCGGGTCACCGCCTCCGGGGCCGTTCTCCGCTTTGACAGCCAAAAAGAGGCCCGGAGATATGACCACCTGACCCTACGACAGCAAGCCGGAGAAATCCATGATCTGCGCCTCCAGGTGGATTTTACTTTGCAAGAGGCATACACAGACCAGGAGGGGCGGAGAGTACGGGCCATCCGCTACCGGGCAGATTTTACATACAGGGAGCGGGACGGGCGGCTGGTGGTGGAGGATGTAAAAAGCAAGCCCACCAGAACGCGGGAATATCTGATCAAGCGAAAGCTGATGAAAGAGCGGCGCGGAATTGACATAACCGAGGTGTGAACATGAAGCAGCAGACAACGGGCGGGGCCACCCGCGAAGCCGTAAAAGAATATTTACAGCAGTACCACATGGCGCGGGAGCGGCGGCGCATACTGGAGCGGCGGCATGATGTACTGGCGCGGGAGCTGAACGCCCCGGCACCGGGGACTACATACAGGACCATGCCGGCCTCCCGCCCTGCGGCAGACAGCGAGGGGGCCGTGTCCGTTGTCTTTCGCTTGTCAGAGGTTGAGGAGCGCATAGAAGCCCAACGGGTGGCCATGGGCCGGGCCGTCACCATGGTGATGGATCTCATTGACCTGCTACCGGAGAACAGCATGGAGCGCACCGTGGTGGAACTGCGGCACATAGATTGCAAGAAATGGGAACGGATCTGCAAAGAGGTCCACATGAGCAGGTCAAGGGTAAATGTTTACTACAACGCCGCCCTGGATATTATTCTATCCAATGCACGGGCGCAGAAGTTAGTACAAGAGTTTGAGCAAGGGCAGACACCAGAGATATGCACAGAAAAAAATAGGCCATCTTGAAAAGACAGGACACAACAGGACATTCACCTGTGGTATTCTGGTATCGTGGAAAACGACAGGGGCAAGAGCAAAGCCCCAGCCAAATAGAGAAAGGCCGCCAGGGCGTGAGAACCTGACGGCCTTTCTGTTTCCACACCATGGGCCGGGGAGCAGAACCGCAGGGACTTTTCTCCTTTCACCCTGCCCCGCCGCATTGTACACGAGCGCAGCGGGCTGGCCCAACCCCCGTTGCCCTGGGCCGCTCATGCCGAGGGGTGGCCCAGGGCCTCCCTTGTGATTTTACCACCCCCTCCCCCATTTGGGTCCTTTCTGAAAAATAAATCTTTGCGGGGCAAGTGAAGTCCGATTATTTTCCACAAAAAATCAAAAATTTTCAGGGGTGTTTCGTTACGCTTTTTCAAAAAGCGGGAAAACCATACCCCCTAAAGGGGGTATCAGGCGGAAAGGGGATGAAGAAAACGCGAAATCGCCCACGCCTAAAAAGCGAAATCCGGCAGGACGGGGCGAACCGGGCCAGCGGCACAAAAGGAGGTGCAGCCGGTGGCGGAGAAAAAAGGGGCCGGAAAGGCCAAAACAGGGGCGGCCAGTAAGGCGGCGAAAGCGCCGGCGGCCCTGAATACAGTCCCGGAGTGGGCCAGCACCACGGCGGTGGCCAAGCTGCTGGGGAAAACCACCCGGCGGATCCAGCAGCTCACCCAGGACGGCGTGCTGGAAACCGAGGTGCCGCCCGGAGGCGGCGCCCGAAAATATAAAACCTGCGAAACGATCCAGCGTTATATTGCCCACATCGAGCAAAAGGCCCAGGAAACGGCGGCGGCCAGCTCCACCGCGGAGCTGAACCTGCGGAAGCTGGAGGCGGAGGTAGAGCTGAAAGAAAGCCAGGGCCAGCTCCACAAGCTGAAAACCGCCATTGCCGAGGGGAAATACATCAAGGCCGAGGAGGCCACCAGGGATCTGGCGGACTTCATGGCCATGTTTAAGAAATTCGCCATGAACATCCCGCCCCGCGCCGTGAAATCCATAGCCGGATATGCGGACCCGCAAACGGCCAGGGCCATGGAAAGGGCAATGCGCAAGGAGCTGGAGGATATGCTGGCCGTATTCGTTGACGCGGCGGAGATCGGACCGGAGGAGGCGGAGCCATGAGGCCGTACAGAGCAAAGCCGTACACGGTGCCGTCGTGGATCCACCGGGCGCTCCTGTCTATGCGGCCAGCGGAACGCCTGCCGGTTTCCAAATGGGCGGAGAAATGGCGGGTCCTGCCCGACACCAACGCCATACCGGGGCCATTCCGCAACAGCGTGACCCCGTATCTGGCGGAGATCATGGACGCCTTCTCCAACGAGGATGTGGAGCGGATCGTATTTGTAAAGCCCACCCAGGTGGGAGGCACCACGGCCCTGGAGAATATGCTGGCCAGCGCCATTGACCAAGACCCGGCACCGACTATGATCGTCTACCCCTCCAAGGAACTGGCAGAGCGGACGGTGGAGGCGAAGCTGGAGCCGATGATCCGGCAATGCAAACCGCTGGCAGCCAAGTACCGGGAGGCGGAAAGCCAAAAGCTAAAGCTGAAATTTGAAACCATGTTCGTTTTTCTTTCGGGAGCAAACAGCCCGGCCTCCCTTTCCTCCACCCCGATCCGGTATCTGTTTCTCGACGAAGTGGACAAATTTCCGGGAGCCTCCAAAAAAGAGGCGGATCCGGTTTCCCTGGCCATAGAGCGCACCAAGACCTACACCACAAACCGCAAGATCTTCATGGCCTCCACCCCCACGCTGAAATCCGGCCACATCTGGAAAGCCAAGGAGGAGGCGGAAGCGGAAAAGCATTACTTTGTGCCATGCCCCCATTGCGGGGAGTACATCGAATTTGTATTTGCACAGCTGAAATGGCCGAGCAAGGACGATGTGCCGGACAGCGCCGAGCGGGCGGAAATGGCAACCTATGTCTGCCAAGCCTGCGGGGCCGTGATCACTGACCAGGACAAGGGGAAAATGCTGGCCGCCGGCAGGTGGCAGACGGTCCGGCAGACCGCCGCCAGGCCCTCCAGCGTGGCCTATTGGCTAAACACCCTGTACTCCCCTTTCACGCGGTTTTCAGAGATTGCCAAGGAGTTCCTGCGGTGTAAGGATGACCCGGAGCTGCTGCAAAACTTTGTCAACAGCTGGCTGGCGGAGCCATGGGAGGACACCAAACTGCGGACCAATGCGGAGCTGGTGCTGGAGCGGCAGACCGAGGTGGAGGCATACGCCCTGCCGAAGTGGGCGAAGTTGATCACCGCCGGCATAGATGTGCAGGAAAATTGCCTGTACTGGACGATCCGGGCCTGGGGCGATTACATGACCAGCCAGAACATTGCCCACGGCCAGGCGCTATCCATGAACGAGGTGGCGCAGATCATGAACACCGAGTTTATACACCCGGACGGGCAAAGGCTTTTGGTGTCGCTGGCCCTGATGGACAGCGGCGACCAGACCGAGGAGGTCTACGAGTTCTGCGCCCTAAATGCGGACTGGGTGCTGCCGTGCAAGGGCGTACCCACCATGCTGTCCCACTATCGCCTGTCAAAAGTCAACAAGGCCGGCAGCAATGCCTACGGCATGGACCTGGTGCTGGTGGACGGCGGGAAGTACAAGGACATGATCGCCGCCCGCATGAGGAAGCCAAACGGAAGCGGATCCTGGATGGTCTACAAGGACTGCGATCTGGAATATGCGGAGCAGGTCACCGCAGAGCATAAAGTGACCGAGCGGGCCAACGGAAAAGTGGTGCAGAAATGGGTGCCGAAAACCACCCACGCAGACAACCACTATCTGGACTGTGAGGTGTACGCCGCGGCGGCGGCGGACATGCAGGGCGTCCGGTCCCTATACCTGCAAAGCCAGGAGCCGGAAAAGCCAAAGAAGCCAAAGCCGGAGCCTGCACCGACCCCGGAGGAAAACTGGATCCGGCAAAATGAGAGCTGGGTATAAAAACGGGAGGACGAAATGGAAAGCACACAAATGAAGCCGGCGGAACTGCTGGAGCAGGTCAATAAGGCCATTGCGGCGGTGCTGGTGGGCGGCCAGTCCTACAAGATCGGCAGCCGGTCCCTGACGCGGGCGGACCTGGCCCAGCTGAAAGCCATTCGTGACGACCTGGAGGCGCAGATCGACAGCGGGACGGACAACTGCCTGCTGGATCGCACCTTTGTGGCGTTCTTTGACGGGAGGTAACCATGGGAGCCTTTGACAAAATTGTGGCCGCTGTTTCCCCGCGCCGCGCCTGTGAGCGCGAGGCATGGCGGCAGCAGCTGGAGATCCTGCGCGGATATGACGCCGCAGGGTATGGACGCCTAAATGCCGGGTGGCGGGTACACAACGAAAGCGCGGAGGTTACGGACCGTTTCAGCCGCGACGTGGTACGCGCCCGCGCCCGTGACCTGGAGCGCAACAGTGATATTGCCCAGTCTATCCTCCACGCATACAAGCGCAACGTGGTGGGCAAGGGCTACACCCTCCAGGCTAAAACCGGCAACGACGAACTGGACGAAAAGCTGGAAAAGGCATGGCGCCAATGGTGCAAGGCCAGAAACTGCGACGTGACCGGCGAACAGAGTTTCAACCAAATGCTGCGTATGGCGGTAGACCGCAAAAAGGTGGACGGCGGCCTGCTGTTCCTTTACCGCTACACTAAGCAGGGGCTGGTCCCGTTCCAGCTGCAGGCCATTGAGGTGGACGAACTGGACGTGACCGCCAGCAAACCGAAGCACCAGGGAAACCGCGTCGTGGGCGGGATCGAATACAACCAATGGCGCAGGCCGGTGGGCTACTGGATCAATCAATACGACATTGAGGGCTGGAGCCTAAACGACCCCGTTTACGTCGAGGCCAAGGACGTGTATTTCTACAAATCCAAGAAGCGGCCCAGCCAGCTGCGCGAAATGTCCGACATGGCCCCCACGATCACCAGAGTGCGCGACACGAACGAGTTTATAACCGCTGTTTCCGTCAAGGAGCGGATCGCGGCCTGCCTGGCCGTATTCATCAAGCGGGCAATCCCAAGCGGCGGTTTTGGCCGCGGCGGCACCAGAACGCCGGACGGCGGAATGGACTATGAGGGCAAGAAGCTGGCCCCCGGCATGATCCAGAGCCTGGGCGCCGGTGACGAAATCCAGGTGGTGGATCCGAAAGGTTCCGGCAGCGACGCAGCCGGGTTCCTGAAAACCCAGCAGGGGCTAATTGCCGCAGGCCAGGGCTTGAGTTATGAGGCCGTCAGCCGCGACATGAGCGGGGCCACCTATTCCTCCGCACGGCAAAATGCTATTGAGGACGAAAACACATACACCGAGGACGTGGAACTGCTAACAGATTTCATGTCGGAGGTGTACGAAACCTTTGTTATCTCCTGTTATCTCTCCGGGCTGGTTGATATGCCCGGCTTTTGGGATAAAAAGGCGGAATACCTTTCCCACACCTGGACGAAAGCCCCCAAGAAGTGGATCGACCCGGCAAAGGAAAGCACCGCCGGAAAAACCGCCCTGCAATCCGGGCAAAAGACGTTTCAGGACGTTTGCGCGGAACAGGGCAAGGACTGGAAAGAGGCCGTCAATGAAATGGCCGAGGTCCTGGAATATGGCCGATCCGTCGGCGTCGAGTTAGGAGGTGTAATTTTTGGAAATGGAACGACAGCAGCACAGCAGAACACCGCAGGCAAATGACCCCAAGAGGGACAGAAACAGCGGGCAGCGAAGCATGGGCCACATTGAGGCCAACAGCCGCGCAGAGGGCCAGGAGGACAGCCGCAGGCGCACGATCAGCTTTTCCAGCGAGGAGCCATACCGCCGTTGGTTTGGTATGGAAATCCTGGATCACGCGGAGAATGCGCTGGATCTCTCCCGCCTGAACGACGTGGGCGTTTTGCTTTTCAACCACGACACCGACAAGGTGGTGGGAAAAGTGATCCGCGCATGGGTGGAGAACCACCGCGGCATGGCCGAAGTGGAGTTCGACACGGACGACGACGCCGAAAAGATTTTCGGCAAAGTCAAATCCGGCACCCTGAAAACCACGTCCGTGCGTTACAGCGTGGACAGCTGGGAGGAAGTGGTGGCCGGTAAGACCTCCGCGGACGGACGTTTTACAGGCCCCTGCCAGATCGCCCGCAAATGGACGCCGCTGGAGGTGTCCATTGTTTCCGTGCCGGCGGACGCCACCGTGGGCGTGGGCAGAGCCGACGACCCGGAGCAGGCGACGGCCAAGGATCTTTCTGTTTATGAAAAGCAGATCCAGATCAACAAAAATCTTTATCATTGAGGAGGCAAAACAACCATGACCATTCAGGAACTGATCGCCCGTCAGCAGGCTATTGTGAGCGGCGCCCGCGCCGCTGGCCGTGACCTGACGGCAGAGGAAAGAGCAGAGTTTGACGGCCTGCAGCGCCAGATCGACGCGGCGGGCAACAATCCCCCCGCCCAGGGCAACGAGGGCCAGGGCGGTGAGGATCCCACCGGCGGCGCCCGCGGTATGGGCAACGATAACGGCCAGCAGGGCACAGACCCCACCGAGGCAGCCCGCCAGGCCGTCGCAACGGAGCGCCAGCGCGTGAGCGACATTACCGCGCTGTGCCGTCAGGCGGGCATGGATCCCGCGGAGTATATCAGCAACGGCGCCACCATGGACACCGTAAGACAGGCGGCGGTGGACTACCTGCTGAAACACGGCGCCCCTGTTTCCAGCCGCATGAACGGCGACGAGGGCGACAACTTCCGCCAGGCAGCTGTGGACGCCATGCTGCTGCGGACCGGTGTGAATGTCCAGAACCCCGCCAAGGGTGCGGAGGAAATGCGCGGCTACTCCCTGCGCGATCTGGCCATTGAGTGCATGGCCCGGGACGGCGTGGGCACCACCACCTCCCTGCTGCGTATGAGCAAGGACGACCTGTGGAACGAGGCTTGCCGCCAGTTCTTCAACCCCACCGCGGCGTTTCCCGCGATCCTGGACAACGCGATCCGCAAGAACATTGTCCAGATGTACCAGGAGATCCCCACCACGTTCCAGCTGTGGACCACCAAGGGCAGCGTGAGCGACTTTAAGCCCACCAAGGATCACAGCTATCTGGCCGGCGGCGCCGGTGAGTTCCTGCGCGTGGGTGAAAACGGCGAACTGAAAGCCGACACCCCCAAGACGGAACTGCTTCCCCAGCGCCAGATCGACACCTTTGGCCGCCAGTTCAGCATGACCCGCCAGGCGTTTATCAACGACGACGTGGGTTTCATCACCGAAATGCCCGGACTTTACGCCATGAGCGCCAAGCGCACGATCAACAAGCAGGTTTACAAGATCCTGATCGACAACCCCGCCATTTTCGACGGCGTTTCCCTGTTCGACAATGCCCACAACAACCTGATCGCCAGCGGCGCCGCCCCGTCCATTGACACCCTGCAGGCCGCCATGCTGAAACTGCTGCACCAGAAAGACCCGTTTGGTGATTCCATCATGGTGGAACCCAAGTACGTGATCGTTCCCGTGGGCTACGGCTTTAAGATGTCGCAGATCCTGGAAACCGCCATGATCGACGTGACCGGGATCGGCAGCCACACCGCAAACGCCCTGTACCAGTACCGCAACAAGCTGCAGGTTATTGAGGAGGGCGCCCTGAACGTCCTGGCCGGTGACGGCAACGCGATCCCCTGGTTTGTCGCCGGCGATCAGCGTTACGCCAAGAGCCTGCAGGTTGATTACCTGAACGGCCAGGAAACCCCCACCATTCGCCGCAGCGAGGTTCCGGGCCGCCTGGGCTTTGTGTGGGACATTTGGCTGGACTGGGGCATTACTGCGGTTGACTTCCGCGGTATCGCCAAGAACCCCGGCACGACTATTTAACAGGAGGTAAGAGAACATGACCGCAAAATACTGGCAGAAAGGCGAGGTGCTGGACTACAAGGCCAGCGCCGCAGTCAAAAACGGCGAAGTGGTGAGCCTGGGAACCAGGATCGGCGTGGCCGGTGAAGATATTGCCGCCGGCGAAACCGGCCACCTCCATGTGGTGGGCGTCTTTGAGATGGAAAAGGCCACCGGTGCCATGACCATGGGCGCGGCGGTGTACTACGACGAAACCGCCAAGAAGATCACCACCGTGGCCTCCACTGGCGAGAGTTCCGGCAAGGTGAACAACATTCCGGCGGGTTACGCTGCCGCCCCTGCGGCCAGCGCAGACGAAAACGTGCTGGTGAAACTGCTGGGCTAAGAGCCAGGAGGAAAGGAACATGAAGCGACTGACAGCACAGCGCCCGATCCTGTACGGCGGGCGTATGTATCAGGCGGGCGACACCCTCCCCGCCTATGACAAGCGCATGGTGCAGGCGTGGCTTTCCGCTGAAAGCGCCAAAATGACCGACGACGCGGCGGAGGAGGCCACAATGCCCCCGCAGGACGCTGACGGCGGCCAGGACGGCACCGAGAACGCCGACACCACCCAGGGGGCACCCAGGAGGTCACAGACGCCACAGAGGGCACCCAGGAGGCCGCAGACGCCACAGAGGGCACCCAGGAGAGCCAGGAGAACCACGACGGCAACCATAGCGGTGACAACACCAACCTGCTGGCCGGCCACCTGGATCCCGCACAGCTGGCAGAAATGAACAAGGACGACCTGAAAAAGCTGGCCAAGGACATGGGCGTGGATCTCCCGCGCGGCGCTGCCAAGGCGCTGATCGTGGAGCGCCTGGCGGCGGCTATCGTCCAGACCCCTGCGGCGGCCATTGTGCCGCCTGCTGCGGATAACGGCGGGGGTGCCCAGTAATGGGCGCCCCTACGTTCAAGGAACAGATTGCGGCGGACATTTCCACCACATTCCTGAACTGCCTGGAGTTCGCGGACACCCACACAGTCAACGGTAAGGAAATGGCCGCGGTGGTGGACGACAACGAACTGCTGGAGCGAGACAAGGCCAAGATCATGGCCGCACAGACGGAGGGCACATACAAGGCCCGGCGCCTGGTTTATGTGGCAAAGGCTGATTTTGGCCCCCGCCCCGCCCAGGGGGCCATGCTGACGCTGGACGGCAAGGCGTACAAGGTGAAATCCTGCACCGAGGAGGCCGGAGTGCTGGCCATTGAACTGGAGGCGGTGAGATCGTGAGCGATCAAAGCGTTTTGCAGATCGACACCGACGAAGAACTGGCCAAGGTCATGCGGCAGCTGAAAACGCTGCCCCAGCAGCTGGGGGCGCCCAACGTGCTGAAAAATGCCCTGAACAGCACCGCCAGAAAGGTCCGCCGGCAAATCATAAAGGACAGCAAAGGCCGGTATGCGCTGAAAGAGAAAAAGGCGCTGCAATCAGAAAGCAAAATCCTTTCCGCCAGCGCCTCCACCCTGGAGGCCGCCGTGCTGGCTAAAGGTCCCATGCGGGACATTATGGACTTTATGACGCAGCCGAACACGGACACAGCCGCGGCGGCGGCAAAGGTCCTGAACAGCGGGGCCATGAAACCGCTGGAGGCGGGCGGCCTGAAAGCGTTTATTACCACGTTCCGATCCGGGCACACCGCCATTGTGCAGCGCCGCGGCGCGGAACGCCTCCCCGTCAAAAAGCTGCTTTCGCCTGCCGTTCCCCACATGATGGGAAACGAGGAAGTGAGAGCAGAGGCGGAGGCCCTGGCATACGAAACCCTGCAGCGTGAAATCGGAAAGCGGATCGAGCAGCTGACAGGTGCAAGGGCATGAAAAAGCGGCCCCATATAGGAGCCGCTGGAGATCAGCAGGAATAAAAATCGTCGCTTGTATATCCCATTTGCAGGGCAAGGAAATATATGTGCTTGCACGGTTTACTCCGTTTGTCGAAATCGGGGCAAGTACATTCATCAAGGCTTGTCATATAGGTGTCGGAACCAGATCCCTTTATTTCCGCAAAACCATTTTGGGCGTTATAGGACAGTATGGCCATAGGCTGATGAACAGCTTTTTCAAAGCGTTCAAGTTGCGCCTGCCCGGTGTGTACTTTGGGATCCCAATGCCCAAACGTGCAATTCCCGGCGCATGGCGTACCGGTGAAGCGAAGAAATTTCTTTGCTGGCTGGATCTTTTTGGGCAGCCAAAAGACAAGCGCCAAACCGAGCGCCGCGAAAGCTACACCGGCGGGGGAAATCAACGTAAGCACAGCCCCCATTAAGATCAAAGCCACGCCAACAATTCTATACACCAACCGCAGGGCGCTGGGATCTGATAGCTGATAAACGGCCCCGTTTTCAGTTATGACAGTTTTAGGCTTTCCCATTTCTATTTCCTCCAATGCTGATTATTACCACATTATGCTGATTATTACCACACCGCAATTATAAGTGACAAACGGAAACAAGTCAAGGAGGCGCAACCGCGTGACACAAGAGTTTTTGCAGGACGCCATTGTGGAGGACCTGAAACAGCTTTTTTCCCACTATACCCTGACCAATTCCCTGGGCGTCGAGCGGGCGGTGAAAATCGTCCCGCAGGGCCTCCCCATTCGTGAGGGTGACGACGAAGAAACCGACGCGGAAGCGCCGCCGGAGCCTTATGTGGCCGTGAAACTTTCGGACGGAGAGGTGACGGCGCAAGACGCACGGCAGACCGTAAACGTGGTCATGGTCATTTGCGTGTGCGACCCGGACCCGAACCGCCAGGGCTACCGCGACGCCCTCCATATCGTCAACGAGATCGTGAGGCATTACGAACGTGACGGGATTGTGGCAAACCGCTATGAAGCGCAGCACCCGATCCGGTGGGCGACCCAGGAGGAGGACACACACCCGTATTATTTCGCCGCCGTGGGGCTGCCGTTCTACGCACCGGCGATTTTCAAGGAGGTGCCAGAAACATAATGGCGAAACCCAAAAAGGCCGAACAGGCCACCACCGTGGTTTACTGCGGCCCGTCCATTCCGGGCGTGGCGAAGCAGTACACCGCATACACCAACGGGATCCCCACCGCGCTGGCGGAGGCTATCGTGAAGCAGCCAGCCATGGAGGGCCTGGTGGTGCCCCTGGAGCAGTTACCGGAGGCCATGAAGAACCTGCGGAGCGGCACGGGGCATATTTCCCGCCTGTATCGTCTGGTACAGGTCAAACACTAAACAGGAGGTAGAACAACATGGCATACAAACACGGTGTATATAACACCGAGCAGGCCACCAGCCTGACCGTACCCATTCAGGGCAGCGCTGGCCTGCAGGTCATTTTCGGCACGGCGCCCATTCACCTGGCGAAAGACCCCGCGGCGGCGGTCAACACCCCCAAGCTGGTTTACAGCTACAAGGAGGCTGTGGAGGCCGTCGGCTATTCGGACGATTTCGAGAACTTCACCCTTTGCCAGAGCATTAGCGCCTGTTTCCAGGTTTTCAACGTTGCGCCCATTATCCTGGTGAACGTGCTGGATCCCAATAAGGAGGCCCACGTCACGCAGAACCAGGCGGAAAGCTGCGACGTTGTGGACGGCGTGGTGCTGTACGACAAGAAATATGTACTGCTGAACACCCTGGCCGTGAAGAACGGCAGCGCCACCCTGGTGGCCGGCAGCGACTACGAGGCGGCACATGAGGACGACGGCAGCGTGGCCATTACGCTGCTTTCCACGGCGGCCAAGGAGGCCAGCAGTCTGACCGTGAGCAGCACCAGCCTGAAACCCTCCGGCGTGACCGCTGCCGACATTGTGGGCGGCGTGGACGCCTCCACCGGCAAGGAAACCGGCCTGGAACTGATCCGCCAGATTTACCCCACCCTGGGCATGGTGCCCGGCCTGATCCTGGCACCCGGCTGGAGCCACACCCCCACCGTAGCGGCAGCCCTCCAGGCCAAGACCGAGAACATCAACGGCAATTTTAATTGCAGTTGCCTTTTGGACATTTCCGCGGACAGCGACGGCGCGGTGGTTTTCACCAGCGTAAAGGGCGCCAAGGAAGCCCTGGGCGCCAGTTCCGCCCATGCGGCGGCCCTGTGGCCCATGGTGGCCGTGGGCGAGAAGAAATATTATTTCTCCGCCATGTTTGCCGCCCTGACGGCCTACACGGACGCCAACAACGCAGACGTGCCCTATGAAAGCCCGTCCAATAAGGACCTGCGGATCACCGCCACGGTTCTGAAAGACGGCACCACGGTGGCGCTGGATCAGCAGCAGGCCAACGACGTGCTGAACGCCAACGGCGTCATTACCGCGATCAACGCCAACGGGTTCAAGTCCTGGGGCAACAACACCGCGGCCTATCCCTCCACCACGGATCCGAAAGATCGCTGGTGGGCTGTGCGCCGTTTCTTTGACTGGGACGGAAATAATTTCATTCAGACTTATTTCCAGAAAGTTGACAAGCCGGGCAATAAGCGCCTGATCCAGTCTATTGTGGACAGCCAGAACATTATCGGCAACGGCTACGTTGCCCGCGACTACTGCGCCGGTTACCGCGTGGAGTTCCGCAGCGACGAAAACCCCGTTACCAACCTGCTGGCCGGCCACCTGACCGTACACACCTACCTGGCCCCGTACATTCCCGCGGAATATATCGAAAATATCCGTGAGTATGACGTGGACGCCCTGGAAAGCGCAATCGGAGGTGAATAAAGATGAACACGATCCCCACTAAGATCAACCGTTACAACGTCTACAACAAGGGAAACCGCCTGCTGGGTGTCGGTGAGGAAATGACGCTGCCGGACTTTGAGCCGTCCAGCGAAACCGTGACCGGCGCCGGGATCCTGGGTGAGATCGACGACCCCACCGTGGGCTATTTCGGCAATCAGGAACTGGAAATCCCGTTCCGTCTGCTGGACAAGGAAACCGCCGACATGATGGACATGACCAAGGCCGTGCAGCTGGAGATCCGCGGCGCCCAGCAGACCACCAACACCGAGGGCGATATTGAGTTCAGACCCATGCGCGTGGTGGTTCGTGGCCGCGGCGGAAAGCTGACCACCGGCAAGGTCAAGGCAGGCAGCCCCATGGACACCGCGATCACGCTGACCATTCTTTACATTCTCATTGAGGTGGACGGCAAGACCGTGGTGGAACTGGACAAGCTGAACGAGGTTTACAAGGTCAACGGCGTGGACGTTCTGGCCAAGATCAAGGAGATGTGCTGACATGAGCGACGAAAAGAGAATGGACACCGCCCTGCTGGCGGAGAACGACGAAAACACCGCGGCGGAGGAAAACGCCCTGGTTATGAAGCTGGACAAGCCTTTCACCTTTGAGGGGCAGACGTACACAGAGGTGGACCTGTCCGGCCTGGAGGACACCACGGCGGCAGACCTGCAGGCCGTGGGCCGTTTCGTGACGAAGAAGAACCCGGCGGCGAACCCCGCAACCGTGGAAATGACGCTGGAATACGCCCAGTTCATGGCGGCCCGCGTCGCCCACCTGCCGCTGGAGTTTTTCGAGCGCCTCCCCGCAAAGGAGGCAATCAAGCTGAAAGGCATTGTCGTGGGTTTTCTTTACGGCGGGGCTGGGGACAACTAACGCCCGCCGTCATAAACAGGGCCTGCGTCGGGTTGTCCATACAACTGCGGACAGGGCTGGATTATCTTCTGGCCCTGTCCGTTTCGGACTTGAACGAACTGGCGGACACGGTGACGCAGTACGCGGAGGAGGTGGCAAAACATGGCCGGCAAAAATAAAACGTATGAGTTAATGCTGAAAATCGGCGGCAAGGTGGACGGTTCCCTGAAAACCGCCTGCAGCACCGCAGACAAGAACCTGGCTGCGCTGGGGAAAACGGCAAAGACCGCGGGAAAGATCGCTGCCGGTGCCATGGTAGCAGCCGCCACCGCTGTGGCGACCCTGGGAACCGCTGTGGCGACCCTGGGAACCGCTGCGGTGAAATCCGCGGCGGAGTATGAGGCCCAGCTGGCCAACGTTTCCACGCTGCTGACCGGCACGGAGGCAGAGGTGGCCGCACGAACGGCGGAAATCGGGGATCAGGTTCTGGAAATCTCCAACCGCACGGGCGTGGCCACGGCTGACCTGACGGACGGAATGTATCAGGTGGTTTCCGCTTTCGGTGACAGCGCAGACGCCGCGGCCATTCTGGAAACCGCGGCAAAATCCGCGGCGGCGGGAAACGCGACCACGACGGACAGTATCAACCTACTTTCTGCCGTAACCAAGGGTTACGGCGATACCTCCGCGGAGGCGGTGCAGCAGGCGGCGGATCTGGCATTTGCCACCGTAAGACTGGGCCAGACCTCTTTCCCGGAACTGGCCGCAGGCATGGGCAAGGTCATTCCCCTGGCCAGTACCCTGGGGCTGGAGCAAGAACAGCTATGGGGCGCCATGGCTACGCTGACCGGCGTTACAGGTTCCACGGCGGAAGTGGTTACGCAGATGAAAGCCACAATGCAGGCGTTCCTCTCTCCGTCCAAGAATATGCAGGCCGCCCTTAAAAACATGGGCTATGAAAGCGGCCAAGCGCTGCTTGAAAGCAAGGGCCTGCAGGGATCTCTGGACGCCCTAAAGGACGCTGTGGGAGGCAACGAACTGGCATTTGCTGGCCTGTTCTCCTCTGTGGAGGCACAAACCGCGGTGCTGGCTATGGCAGGCAACCAGGCCGAAAACCTGACCAGCAAGACGGCGGAAATGTACGAAGCCACCGGCGCGGCAAATACCGCCTTTGAGCGGCAGACCAACACCCTGGCATACGACATTCAGATGATTAAAAACCTGGGCGCCAATTTCTTGACGCAGCTGGGCACCAACATTCTGCCGTATGTGCGGGAGTTCGCGGAGGCGGCCCTGCCGGTGGTTTCGGAGGCGCTGGAGAAGATCGGCAGCTACATGACCGGAACCATCATTCCGGCGGCGGAAACCGCGGTGAAATGGATTTCGGAACACCGCACCCTGATCCTGGCGCTGGCGGCGGGTATTGCCACCGCTGTGGCAGCCTACAAGGCGTATAAAGTGGCGATCACCGCCTACAACGCAGTTATGGCCGTGTATAAAGTGGTCACCGCAGCAAGCGCCACGGGCACCTTTACCCTGGCGGGCGCCATGACGGCGCTAAATCTTCCCGTGCTGGCAGTTGTGGCCGCCATCGGCCTGGCTGTGGCAGCGGGGATCCTGATTTATAAGAACTGGGACAAGATCAAGGCCAAGGCCGTGGAACTGGGCGCGAAGATCTCCGAGGTATGGGGAAACATCAAGACCGGCGTTTCCGAGGCCGTGGCGAACCTGGTTTCTGCGTTCCAGTCTAATTTTCCCCTGCTGTCCGCTTATTTGAGCGGGTGGTGGGAAAGTGTTTCGGCGGCCTGGGAAAACGTCAAGGCCATTTTTGCCAATATCATTGACTTTGTGCAGAACGTATTTGCAGGCAACTGGAGCGCCGCCTGGGACAATATCGTGGCCATTTTCGGAAACGTGTTTGGCATGATCGTGAACCTGGCGAAAGCGCCCATAAACGGAGTTATTTCCGCAATCAACTGGGTGCTGGAGAAGATCAACAGCATTTCCGTGACGATCCCGGACTGGGTTCCGGGCGTCGGCGGGAAAACCCTGGGCTTTAACATTCCGACGATCCCCGCCCTGGCTGCCGGTGGTATTGCCACGGCGCCCACGCTGGCGCAGATCGGTGAGGGCGGAGAGCCGGAGGCGGTGCTGCCGCTGTCCAAGCTGGCGGCCCTCCTGGACGAATGGACGAAGCCGAAGCCAACACCGGGCGGCGGAACGGGCGGCGGCGGTGAAACCGTCGTTTTCTCCCCGGTATTCAATTTCTACGGCGGGACGCCGAGCCGCGAGGAGGCCGAGGAGGCCGGGCGGATCAGTTTCGCGGAGTTCAAGAAACTGTATAGGCAGATGAAAGCCGAGGAGAAGCGCAAGCAATTCAGCCCGGCATAAGAGGAGGACCACACCATGGAAAGCACCTACACCACAAAGCAGGGGGACGTATGGGACAAAATCGCCTATGAGGTGTACGGCGACGAAGAATACACCGGCTGGCTGATGGAAAACAATTTCCCGCTGCTGGACACGTTCGTGTTTGACGCCGGGGTGGTCCTCCAGACCCCGGCCCCGCCGGAGCAGACCGCGGCCAATGACCTGCCGATCTGGAGGAGCAAGGTATGAATACACGGCGGGCGTATGTAGACCTGATTTACAACGGAACCGCAGCCACGGCGGAAATTTCCGGTTTCGTGACGGATATTTCATACACGGATCCGGCCAGCGGAGAGGCGGACAGCCTGGACATTACGCTGCAAGACCGGGATCGCCGGTGGACGGGGGCGTGGATCCCCG
>OIZB01000870.1_pt1 | contig 19390 bp, 14 predicted proteins | sample 1588401 | NCBI WGS metagenome assembly OIZB01 (sample SAMN03283270) | human gut metagenome | biome: human-associated habitat; material: feces | host: Homo sapiens | place: USA | collected 2013
GACTCTTACCGACGAACTCAAAAACCTGAAGGCTGCGATTGATTCCAAGGGCGATGGTTCTAAGCTGACAGAGCTCGAGAGTAAGTTCAACAACCTTATTCACGATGCTCCTGAGGCATACGATACACTGCTTGAAATCAGCCAGTATATCTCTACCCACCAGGATGAGTATAAGGATCTGAAGGAAATTGCTGGTGGTAAGGTTGATAAGGTGGAAGGCAAGGGCCTGTCTGCTAATGACTTTACCGATGCATTCATGACGAAGCTGGATGATCTGTATAACAAGGCACAGCTTGACCTGAAGTTCAACGACGCTACTGCGAAGATTGATGCTGTCGACGATCGTGTCGATGAGACCAATGCTCGCATTAGTGCTCTTGAATATTCCAAGGTCACTGTTGTTGACGAAGATACGATCGAGCTCGAACTGCTGTAAACTATAAACGGATATCTTATCAATTTCGGTAAGATATCCGTTGTTTTACCCTAACGACAATACACTAATCGTAGCAATCCTATTATTAAAAGAAAGGAAAGTGATCACCATGAAGATCAATAACGATGCTTTACTTGACATCGAAAATGGTTTCTCTGGTCTGAAAGACAGTAGCAGCGATCTTCGCTCTGCTGGGAAGATTGGTGATGCTATCAAAAGTCTTCTCGGCGCAAATGTTACAGTGGAAGTGACTCATCCAAAAAAGATGAGTGATGCTTGTGACGTTATGAGTATCTATCCGGATCCGAAAACAGTTGACCTTCTCGTAGATGCAATTATCAAGCAGAAACCTGATGCTGAGATTGTAAATATCTGGAAGAATAGCGGTGCTTGGGTCATTGAGATCGACGATCGTATTCTCTCTGATAAATGTGGCCTGAGTGAGAAAGAACTGACTGCTCTGATTCTCCATGAAGTAGGCCATGCTGTGGAAGATTCTGCTACTCCTATGCGGATGTGTAAGATTCTGAAGATGCAGATGGCTACTGCGGATCGAGTCTCTAAAGCAGTTACTCAGAATTCTCTCTTTGCAAAAGCAATCAGTATTCCGATTCTGAATGCTGGTGCGTTTAATCGTCATGAGGAAAGTCTGAAGCGCGAAATCCGTGCAGATAAGTACAGCATCGCTTGTGGATATGGCACTTATCTGAATTCCGCCATTGATAAGATCATTGGTTATGTCGGTTCTTCGGATATTACTCCGGATGAAGAGATGGCAACTCTGATGGGATTCTCTGTTGATACTGTCAATAATCTGATGAAGCGTCAGGATCATATCGTTCGGAAGAACTATATGACCATGATTGCTCATACTCCGAGTCGTATCACTCGAGAAGCCCTCGATGCTCTTACTCAGAGATTTATCGGCGAGTCATTCCTTCATGAGAATGCGCATACACAGAGTCAGAAGCACTACAACTACATCCACGATACTCTAGATCATATCGTGGAAGAGGCTTCTAGTTATAATGAATTTACCATTCCCGGTAAAATTCATCGTATGAAAAAAATTGATCCGATGGAGATTGATTATATCGGTCTTGAGGTAAATAATATCAAGACGAATGATGATAAGATCATGGTCGTCTCATATATTTATTCAAAGCTCGATGTGATCGACTACTACATTGCTCTGATTGATAGCAAGAATCCGAATTATGTGATTCCTCATACCAGAGATTCTCTCGTTAAGATGCGTGAGACTCTGAATAACTATCGTCTTGCAGCAATCAACAAGAAGCTTCCTGAAGTGAAGTACGGGATTAGCATTCAGTACCCTACCGGTTATGAAGGTTAATAATCACGACTACAAAAAAGAAAGGTTAGGAGTCATCGCCTATTTTTGACTGGCTCGTCCTAACCTTTTGCTGAGTTATCCGTCAATAACGGTGACGGTAGCCGGATCCTCAGTAACCTCAATGGTCTTTCGAACACTGATGGTATACTGAGAATCATTCTGAATCTATTCAATGGGTGAGCTGGTATCTACCCAAATTCCAGGATTCAGAACCTTATATGTGAGCGCGACTAATGGATTATAGCTAGTGTGCATAAATGACACTCCTTTTGTTGTATTCCTATATCCATCATCCTAACTGCGCTCACATATATAATATATAACTATAATCAGTACTGATTATAGATCAAATAGAAGAAGATAGTAATGAGTTTTTCATACTCATTACTATCTTCTATTTTACTTAATAGACGTATTGATAATCATTAGGAGGTGATTATCAATTGGCAAGTCATATTAAACGAATCGGAAATAAATACTATGATACTGGTACCTCCAATAAGAGTTTTCTTCAGGTTGCAAAAGATTTAAAGCAGCTTGGAATCCACAATTACTATTTCATGTTAGAGATTGTGGACTATACGCTGGTTGGAATTGACCCGTACAGTGAAAATCTGACCCGAGATCAGATCTCTCGAATCATGATGGAGTGTACTCGTAATCCATGGTATTATCTCCGAGAAGTCTGCCGTATTCCCGATCAAGGTGGCGTCGGTGTTCCGTTCAAAGCTAATCGTGGTAATATTGCACAGACGTGGTTAACCCTTCATGGTATCGATTCCTGGTTATGCCTTCCTCGTCAGCAAGGTAAGACAATCTCTTTTCTCTGTCTTCTGTCGTGGGCATATTCTTTCGGTACCAATAACTCTACCTTTATCTTCGTAAATAAAGATAGTAGTAACGCAAAGGAGAACTTGCAACGTCTGAAAGATATCATTGATTGTCTTCCTGAATATCTTCGTTTCGATCAGATTATGGAAGAAGACGATCAAAGTGGTAAAGTGCGAATTACAAAAGCAACTCGTAATGCTACTTCTATGAAGCATCCTATCACAAAGAATAGAATTATCATTAAGCCGAAGGCAACCTCTTACGAATCCGCACTGTCTCTGGCTCGTGGTCTTACTTCTCCTATTCTTCATTTCGACGAGCCTGAGTTTACTCCGTATATCAAAACGATTATCGAGAACTCAGTGTCAACCTTTGAAACTGCATCGAGGAACGCTAAGAAAAACGGAGCAATCTATTGCCGAGCATTCTCTTGTACTCCTGGAGACTTGGATACCTCCATGGGACAAGAGGCGCAGGAGATTCTTTCTCATACAACGAAGTGGACTGAGCATATGTACGATATGCGATATGACCCGACAAATGATGAGAATAACGAGCTTCTCCAATATGTCAAGAATAATGGTGGTAACGGAATCGTTTATGTAGAGTATTCCTATAAGCAACTTGGCCTCACAGACGAGTGGCTTCGGAATATGTACAATAAGATTCAGAATCCTGTCGTTGTCAAGCGCGAGATTCTTCTTCAGAGAATTCGCGGTAGTAGTGATTCTCCCTTTGATCAGGAAGATATCGAATATCTTGCATCTATGGTTCAGCCTGTCATGGATGAGATGTATATCTGTGAGCATTTCAGATTCGATATTTATAAGAAACTTGAACGTCTCACACCGTATCTTGTCAGCATCGACTGCTCTACTGGTACCAATGGAGACTCGAATGCTATTACCATCATCAATCCTTATACGGTAAGACCTGACGCAGAATTCAAGTGTCCATATATTGGTGAGACTCTGTTTGAAAAGCTCATCATGGAACTTGTTATGGATCATATCCCTAGAGCAGTTATTATTATCGAAAGAAACTCTGTTGGCGATGGAATCATCGACCATCTCTTAAATTCGCCTATCAGACAGAATCTGTATTTCGATAAGAATAAAGACCTCGTTGAGGAAAATCTTGCTGATGCATCAAACGTCGTTAGCATGCTAAAGCGACAGGGTGACCAGAAAAAGTATTATGGCGTGTATACCAATAACCAAACTCGTGAAGATATGATGGCCATCCTGTTTAGACGAATGGCTGAATTTAAAGATGACTTCGTTACTAAAAATATTACCGATGATATTGCGCATCTTGTCCGTTTCAAGTCAGGAAAAATTGCAGCAGCCGAGGGTCAACATGATGACTCTATCATGTCTTACCTCATCGGTATGTATGTTTGGTATCATGGTAACAACTTACCCGCCTTTAATGTGATTAAAGGGGCTAAGGAAATTGAGAACCAGAATCAAGGTCTCAAGCGTTCTGTGGAAGATATTGAAAATTCTGGCATTCTTCCTTCTGAGACTATCCAGGCTATGAAGAGGCAGGAGAAAGTCCGTAAGGAAAATGATTATGCTGAGATTATGCGGCAGGCATTGATTAAGTCTCAAAGAGAATCTCTCGAACTCCATAGAAAGGGTCTCGTTGAAAATGCTACTCTTGATAAATCTCAAGACGTGCAGCTCGAAGAAATTTATGATGATCGTAGTATTGACATGAGTTTCTTCGATGAGATGAATGGAATGGGCGTTGGCCAAAACCAATCCTCTTCTAATTCTCTTTCTACTTTTGACTTCCTTAACGGATTCTGAGGATGACTAATAAGACACCAACTACTCAATCAACAAGTAGTTGGTGTCTTAATTAAACTGAGCATGATATGATATTACACGAATGTGAACAAGTCGAACTGTCATCAAGGTGGAAAAATCATGAAATAACAAATGCCGAAACCCTGAGAAAAGACCTTCTGGAATGAAATCACTGCGTCAACTGATACCCATCATAGATATCATCAGAAAAAGGAATCTTGTATGGAGGAAAAATGGTGCAAACGAATGTAGCAGAAAAAAGGAATCCTTGATGATTTCGTTTTTGGGAGACGTTCACATGTTAAGCGGTGTGTAATACAAGTCCACATATCCATGCTCAATTTACACAAGTGTTTTGCTATAGGTATTTTATTATATCATACGAAGCACAAGCTATTAACTATGGTAACTTACCAAAGAAAGGAAATCAGCAAATGTCTAAATCAGTAAAATCTACTATGGATGAAGCCCGTCAGTACATTGGCATGATGAATGATACCATCAATACCTTTGATGAGACCATTCGTGACAGCATTAAGCAGTTTGGCTTTGGGAATCGTCTGCGTGATGTCCTTGGCAAAATGAGTGCTGAGGACGTAAAGAATCTTTCCGCAGACAGCGTTGATAAGATCGTTGCGTTCACTAAGAGCAAGCACAACGACATCGAAGCCTCTCGTGAGAACTCGGATGAAAAGACTAAGGCTATGAATTTCACCGAGTACTGCATTTCCATTTTTACTTCTCTTCAGGATACCATTCAGAAATACAATGACGCTGTGAAAGAGCGTGATGATCTGATGGAAGAGATGAAGAGTATTGCAGAGAAAACCTATGACTCTGCAAACAGCACAAAGCGTCGTAAGGAAAGCATCGCAGAACTTCAGAAGAGGTGCGATGAGGAAGCTGATCCCGTTGAGAAGGCGCGTGTTCAGAAGATTCTCGACACGCTCAAGAAGCGTGAAGATTTTTCTTTTCTTACTGATCGTATCTATAAGTTTGGCAATTCTGAGGTTAAGAACATCATCAATTCCTACTTCGACCCGAAGCGTAGTTCTCTGATCAAGAAGAAGTTCGATGTTCGGTTCAAGCGCCTCGGTTATACTCAGCAGATTTACAAGATGTTTGTGAATCTGGAGGAGATGTTCCTTCCTGAAGAGTATTATCCTCTGAACGGAATCTTCTTCTTCCTTGTCGAGCGTTTCATCTCTTATGCAGATACTACCCGTAAGGAAGATAATCTGTTCTGCCAAGCAATCCTTGTCCAGATTCACAATTTGGTCTATCATCGTTTCTCTACTCCTGAGGAAGAGACTGAATTCATCGAATTCATCAAGAAGACCGATGACAACTTTATGCCTTTCATTGATATCATGAAAGAAAAGAACGTTGCATCTCCTCTTCATCCCGCACGTATTGCTCAGCGTCAGGAAACGGAAGCACAGTTCCGTCAGGCTCTGTGTGATTCCATCGTTGCTCACGGTGGCCATCTGACTGATGATGTCGTGAAGATGGAACTTCCTGATCTGAAAAAGCATCTGGATCAGGTGATTGCCGATCAGAAGAAGGCAGATGAAGACGCACTGAATGACCTCCTGGACGATGTCAAGACTGAGGTTACTACAGGCGAGCCTCTGATTGACTCCATTGAGGAGATTGATCTTGGCGATGATACTCCTCATGATGAAGAGTCTGCTCCTGTGGAAACTACTTCCGAGGAAATCACTGAGTCCGTTGATGTTGATGACGTGACTGCTGATGCAGAGGACGTTGTCGAGGAGACTCATGATGAGAAGCCCGATGAAGTCGTTGAAGAGGGAGAAACTTCTACCGACAGCGATGAGGCTCCTATGATCATTACGGTTCGTGATCCCTCTGTAAATCCCAATCGAGATCTGACCGGTGTTCGTGTCTATGCAGACAGCTATGGTGATCTTTATATCCCCAACACTCACGGCGAATATTCTTTCTACGATTCACGTGACGGTCATCTCGTCGAAGATAACGTCAGTGTTGTGACTGTTCTCCAGCTCGCATCTTCCGGCTCTGCTACAAAGAAGCAGTTTAAGACTGGCTATATCGTTGCAGCAACAAATGAACTGAAGTGCTGGGAACTGGAAGATTTCGTCAAGACCGACGAAGACTAATCCCAGTACAAATATGACCTAAAAACAAAGGACTAATAGAAGACTAGATATTTTCCATGTCTTCTATTAGTCCTATTTTGCCGAAAGGAGAGAAACTTACCAATGGGTGTATTCCGTAGTGATGGAACCAATATTTATTTGGATGCTCCTTACTGCGAATTTTATATTCCGATGTATTTCTTTGATGCATCGAAAGTAAATAGTTTCGCAGAAGATAATAACGAAACAATCAAGACTCTCGGCATTTTTAATGTCGGCATGTTTGATGGAAATGGTAAGATGACTGCCATGCGAACCATGAATCTTCCTACCATGATCACCATCAATGTATATGATTCCGAAACCCGTGATGTAACTTTATCGGATGGAAAGACTCAACCTTGTAAGGTTATCAAATACCTGAAAGGTGCAAAGGTCATGCCTTCTGCTATCTTCCAAGAAGAGGAATATGCAAAGGCATATCTGAAGTATATCACTGGTGGTAATCTTCCATCCGTCATACCATATTCTCAGCTTCTTCTGATGTGGCGAAAGAATATGGCACTGAATGGAGTTTACTTCGGTGTCCCCTCCTGTTATCTGGAACTGGTTCTTGCAACAATGAACCGTAATCCGAATGACCTTAGCCAGAAATTCTCTATGGTTGCTGATAAGGCCGGCGAGTATGATTATGCGACCGCTTCAATTCGTCAGATTTGCCAGTATAACTCTACGTTTACAGCACTGACATACGAGGATATGGATAGTATGATCACAGCATCCCTGAATCGTTCCAGAAATCATACACAGGAGACTATCTCGCCGGTGGAACAGATTATTAAGTTTTGAAGCTTACAGCTTTGCTACGAAAAGTATAGGCAATCCCTTGCTTTCCGTTACATTTATCTAATCTGAATGATTAAATATTCAAGAAAAGGAGTTGAGCGATATGCCCCAAGCCACGCAAATCGTGCCTAAGTATCTGCATTCTCATGTAGAAACTTATATCAATGATTATACGCAGTTTGAAGACGCCGCTAGTACAGCCGTAGATAACAACTACAAGTTCATCTGCGTGTTCCGTTCTGGTATGGGCCCCGACAATGTACTTCTTGCGAAGGATAACCTTAAGGACTTCCTTGCCACTTATGGTAATTCCAATTACGCAAAGTATGGTCAGCCTCTGATGATGCCCATCGCTATGCTTACATCTGGCACCGCAACTGTTTACAGCATGCGTGTCATGCCCGATGATGCAGTGAATGCTAACAGCATTCTGGTGATGCAGTATCGTTTTGACGAGGATAATAAGAAGATGCAGATCCGCTATTCTTCTCAGTACCTCGACAAGACTGGCCTTGGTGAGACCGCTTCTGGCTCAGCAGCTGTGAACAGTTCAACCAAGACTTTCATTGAGTACCTCAACAAGACTGCCTCTACCCTGGTGAAGGATTCTGTGCAGGATGAGAAGACTGGTCTCAATTGGAAGCAGGTCCCGATCGCAACCTTCTGCATGTCCGGTCGTGGTGTCTATGGCAATAACTACCGTTGGCGCATCACCCGTAACCTGCAGTACGAGAAGGACTACGGCATCATGATGTACACCTTCGAGACCATCAACACTGCAGATTCCTTCAATGTTGATGCTACCTACGTTGGTGGTCTGGTGTCCTCTACTCAGTACAAGAGCCTGACTCTGATCAACGATATCCTCGATGATCAGGAGAAGGGTGCTGTTATGATGAACATCCATGTCTTCGATGAGAACGTCGAGACCGTCTTTGACGAGTACAAGAAGTTCCTCGAAGGTCTGGGCGAAACCTGCCCGATTGATTCCGCAGACGAGTTCGATATCTTCACTGGCCATCAGGTTGGTGAGGTCGGCGTCATGGGTAAGATCGACAGTATGGAGATCATTTCTGAGGCTGAGGGTACCGAGGACATCAATGTCGACCGTCTGCAGGGTGTTACCCTGATGGGTGGCGACGATGGTGCTTTCGCCGGTGACGACGATACAGTTGCTAAGGCAACTACTAAGTGCTACGTGAATGCATTCGCTGGTGTTTACGACAATACGATTCTGTCCGACCGTCGTACTCCCTGTGATGCTATTCTCGACGCTGACTATCCCTTCGAGGCTAAGGAAGTCCTGGCTGAAATGGTCAATACTCGTGAGAGCTGCCTTGCTTACATCGACGCTGGTACTGAGACTACCAAGTCTAAGATGCTGGCTATTCAGACAGCAGGCGGCGAAAAGGATAAGGAGACGAAGCTCGTCCCGGGTGAGATCATTAACCAGTACGCGGCGTTTAACACCCGTAACCTGGTTAAGGAGTTCCAGCACTATACCACGAAGGATCCTGGCACCAACAAGAAGTGTGAGGTCACTGTGACCTACTTCTATGCACAGAGCCTGGCAAAGCACTATAAGAACTATGGTTCTTGGGTGCCGTTTGTCAAGTCTCGTTGCCAGCTGTCTGGCCATATCAAGAATTCTCTGGAGCCCGCTGTGGATGATCTGTCCTACGAGTTCAAGGAAATTCTGTACAATAGCCGTTTCAATTACTTCGAGACCATCGACGAGAATACTTATCAGCGTGCGGCTCAGAATACTGCACAGCCTGAGAATTCCGATCTGATGGAAGAGAATAACATGAACACGCTGTTTGCTCTGAAGAAGCAGCTTGAGCGTGACTGCTGGAATTCTCTGTACGACTTCACTTCTTCTGAGGATCGTGCTCGCTTCTCTGAGTCTGAGAATGCTAAGTTCGCAAGCTGGATTGGTTCTCGTCTGGACACTCTGAACATCATCTTTGATGCTAACGAGTGGGAGGCTGAGCGTTCCATCGTCCATTGCTACGTTTCTGTGCAGTTCCGTAACCTGATGAAGCGCGTGATCATCGAGATTGATGTGAATAAGCGTAACTTCACTGCATAATAAAACTAAGAAAGGAGCGTGAAGTAGTATGGCTAATGCTACGACTTTCCAGACTAACATTCATAACCATAACATGGAAAACATCACCGACTATGCTCTGTTTCTTGGTGGTCTGAATGTTACTCGTGATTCCCTGCTTCAGTATGACCCTCTGAAGACAGGTTTTGGTCGAATCTTCATGATTCGTACCCCGATCTTTGTCAACAACAAGATCCCCGATAAGATGCGTAAGTTCAAGCACGTGCTTGAGTACGCAAACACTGCCATTACTGGTATGGATAACATCGACGTCCAAACCAATGAGATGGCTGGTGGCTACTCCGGTAAGAAGGTCGAGATTCCCTCGATCGCATCTGACGGTGCAAGCGACCTGACCATCAAGGTCTATGAGTTCTCTGGCTCTCTGATGCGTGAGGTTATTCAGTACTGGGTCAATGGTGTTTCTGACCTTCAGTCCGGTCTGTCTCACTACTATTGTGATGACACCCCGAACGATGTGAACTACAACCTGCCTGTTTGCCAGGCTAACCAGACTGCCGAGTTCATCTACGTTGCAACCGATCAGACTGGTAAGAAGGTTGAGTACGCTGCTCTGTTTGCTAACTGCTTCCCGAAGAACATCCAGTTCGAGCAGTTCAATTATCAGTCTGGTGAGCATAACCTGGTTGAGATGGACATCCAGTTCACCGCAACTCGTTATATGAGCCCGCAGATCAATGAGAAGGCAAAGCAGCTGCTGATCAAGCACAATGCCCTGATGAATTCTCTGAACTTCAACAGTGGCTTCACTGATGATCAGCTGTATCCTGCTGGTGATAATGGTACTTACTACGACCTGAACACCGGCAAGCTGGTGAAGAAGTCTTCTAGCCAGAAGGGTACCTTCATTGTGACCTAATAGTTACCATTAGGCTTGGACATAAATCTCATGGTGACTATTCTATGGTCATCTACGATTTTCTCCTTTTATAATATATAAAACCTAGCAGGTATAAGATTGAAATATATCTTATACCTGCTAGGTTCTTTTTCTAGTTACTGGTTATTTTCGTCTCCGGTATCCATATTATCGTCAACATCCTGATTCTCAGGGTTCAGAGGATCTTTCATACCTTCGATATTAGATTTCTGGAAAATCTCTTCGATATGGTCGAAGTTAAGCATTGCCAAACGATCTTTTGCAAGATTCTTCTTAAAGACAGACACCTGTGCTGCTTTCTTAGGATCATCTGCAAAGTCTTGACCATAATAAAGGCCAGTCAAAAACTCAACCAGAGTATTATGGTTATTCAGAAGATCATTGGTGATATTGCTGTTTGCAGACTTCGGCTGCACGAAATTAAACTGGAGGGAGTCAATGACTTGCTCCGGAATATTCGTAGCATACTTACAAATCTGCCGATACAGCTGTGTGATCTGCTCATTATAATCAAGCTGGAACGAAATAACACGACCCTGGAAACGGTTATTTGCAAGTTCCAAAGTCTTTGCGAAATCAGCCTCATTATAGTAGTTAAGCAGAACGTCAGGAACGCCAGTGCCAGAGATATATGCTTTCTTCAGCATATCCATCAGGTCGCCATTGATCTGGACATCCTGACCGGAAAGAATCTCTGTCTCAATACCACGCTCATTACCTTTACCAGTAGGCACATACATCTCATTACCCTGGCCAATCTTATTGATCAGAGTAGTATAGGAGAACATATCTGCCATGGTAATCTTACGTTCCTGCTTCTTACGAGCAATCTCTTGAATCTTATTTGCCACATTCTTATCAATACCAGATTGACGAACGTAGTTTACCTTGGTATCATTACTATTCGTAACGATAGAAAGAATCTTGAAGAGCAAGAGCATCAGATACAGCTTTGCATAGAAAAGGGAATCCTCGATAATCGAGACACCATTGCCATGCTCATCTGTATTGATCTTAAACGGAACGATGTATTCCTTCGGAATGAATTGGAAACGAAGCCGCTTATTATTCAGCTTGTAGTAATTCAGTGCTTCTACAATCAGCTTCTTAAACTTCATATTGCTGTTGAGGAACTTCTTGTCAAACGACTTGACAATAGATCCAGCAATGATGTCGATGATATTACGCTCGCCGTGATTCATATCATACTTGTCGTAATACATCGTAGAAGTAAGAATACCTGCAAGAGGAGTAATATCATCTTCTTGCACGTAGTAGTAGCCAATGATTTCATCAGAGATCTTGATGGGAAGAAGATTCAAAGGAGAAATCAAACGGACATAGCAGTCCTGAATATTATTGAATTTCTCACCAATCTTCTTATTGCCTTGCCGATTCAGTGCTCCATTGGTTTCATAACCATGAACACCAGAATCAATATTCTTCATGACAGAGGCAAATGTGAAAGAAGGAGATTTCTTCTCTTCCGTCATTGTCTTTTCGACGAACTCCTGATAGTATTGACGATAGGTGTCGACGCCTTCCTCAAGTACGCAGAGAGGAATGGATTCATTGCAAATGGTGATATTCTCCATATAGGATTTCAGCTCGGCAGACATCTGCTTCTGAGCATCACCTTTGGACATATCACTTCGACGAAGAATATCGTCAAAATCAGGGCAGCTCTGTGCAGACTCCATGACGGACTTATAAAGATCAGTCTTATCGAACGTTTTATCTTTCATTCCTTCCATGTAGCACTCATACAGAGTACGACCAGCTGCTTCGTTGTATGCGTTATACTTTCCTTGACTCTTTTCTTTTGAGAAATCTTCAAAGATTTTAGAGTAAGGAACTGCATACACATAATATTCACCGTACTCCAGAGAACGAGGAATGATAAATTCCTTAATCTTCTTCTGAAGACCAAACTTCTTTTCCACAGATTCAATGATAGGAATGTAATCCTCTCCTTCTGTGGACATAGAATCATTCTCAACAGTAAGAGTACGAGACATAGTGCCGTCGACAATATCAGCCGAGATAATGGCATCTCGAGTAACAGTAATAGCTTGCTTCAGTTCAACCAACTGAGAAGCAACTTCGTGAAGGTCAGCTTGCTTAATCAAACGATTCTTATACTGCTCGTTGAATAAAGCTTGAATCTGACCTTCATCTGTACCAAAGATATCTTCCAGATCTCTTGATGCACCAGCAAGTTTCTTATTATTATCAGAAATCAGTCTGGTAATAAAATTAACGCTGTCACCATCTGTACTGGAACGGATATCATGGATTTCGGATTTAACAAGTGAATTGAAGTCTGTGATCAGAGAATCAATCTTCGTGTCCTTCTGAGTACCATAGGTCATTGAACTAAGATTATCCATCAGAGCATTCAAGTTTGCACTGATGTTTCGATTCGTCCGATTAATTCGACCTGCCTGCTGTTTGGTAAGCTGAGGCGCAGAAGATCCAGAAGCTTCGTGGATATGATCGGCCATAGGACTTACTTACACTCCTCTCAAATCTATTTTTTTGATATGAAAACGTAATGTATCATATGTATTGTCTTAAGCTTACCTTAGTGTTTTCAGCATCAAATGGTAGCGGGCTAAGAGACAAGACAAATACGAGAATTTCGCACTGTCTTGTCTCTTAAAGTTTCAGCTATCTTTTCTAACCATCGGGATATAGAAGTTGAACGATTGAACTGAAAAAATACCACAATCGAATCTAAATACGATGAGGTATAAGTCTTTAGAGTATTGTCTTGCACTATACTCAATGATATCAGCTGTCTTTTCCGTAATGAGTGGGAAAGATTCCTTCGTAAGAATAATCGAAGGGCCACCTTCCACTCCTTCTGGAATAAAATCAAAATAATCGTTATTCACGAAAATCTTATTGATCGTTGATTCGTCTAGGACGAAATCATACCAGTTATCGCAATCTGCATTCAAATCCTGATAATACTTAAGTCTTGCTAAGACTTTTCCTTTTTCAGAATTCAAAATAACTGGAACTGCTTTTGTCTTATACTCGTAAAAATCGAATCCATCATTCATCGCTTCTTTATCAGAAGGATATAGGAGCATCTTAAATTCACGAGCATTCGGAATATGAATGATTCCATCAATCTCAGGAAGTAATGAGAAGATAGAATCCGTCGTTCCCTGCTGTAATTTGATGTGATAGGGATAGTCTACATCCAGACTAATAACATCGCCAGTCTTTAAGATATAGATATCATTCATGATACGGATCAATTTAGACAACATCTTTGCGATTGGAGAACGAATTTCTTCTTCTGGGATATGAACGGTAATTTTACCAGTGAATTCATATTTGAGTTGCTCTCGCAATTCTTCTTCTGATACTCCGAGCTCACTCATAATCTCTTCCATCAAAGGAGTTGCTTTCTTTTTTCTAAGATCTTTCTTAAGAATATCAGTTAGCTCATCCTTTGGAATTGAGACAAGATCTGAAATGATTTGAATATATTTCTTCTGTGTATCTACCATTAGTCTCCAAGCTCCTCTTTCATACGCTGGAATACTTCATCAACGGAAGGCATATTAAGCCACTTGCTACCAAAACTAGGATAATTTCCTGTCTGGAAGTTATCAATGAACTCTTTACTTCCGTCTTTCTCTCCCTCTTCAACGAACTTTTTCCAAGTAATACCACTCAGAGGAATCTCTCCACCATAGATATCATATTGATCAAGGTCAAGCTGCATCTTGAAAATCAGCGTAGACGGGTCGATATTCATAGCACGAATGCTAGAAGGATAGAATGCAGACATATCAAAGTCAACTGCATTGAGGAATATATTGTTGGAAGGCTGACCGTAAATCTCAATACCAACTTTATCATTGTAAGTCGGATCAGCTACGAGTGCACCTTCGAAGCTCTCATCTTCATCAATCAAGTTTCCTTCGTCGTCATACTTGGGCGTAGTTTTCGTATCAAAGAGGACGTTGATATTATTTCCAGGAACCAACCCTCTTCTCAAGAAGTTCACGTATTGCACGTTACGAAGAACGACGGTCTGCTTAAAGACTTTTGCATAAGGAGTAGCATTCTTATACGAAGAGACGTACAAAGTATCCATATCACAAGTACGGCGTTCAATGCCATACTGAAGCAAAACGTCTTTGATGTTGTATGTAACAAACATCTCGAAGTTCTCATATGGAAGCGTCTTAATGTTACCTTCGTCAGAATAATCGAGCTTCGTATCCTTCAACTCTTTCTGAGCGATGAAATTCAGCTTATAAGAACGAAGTTCAGATGCGCCTTTACGGTTTGCTGCATACAGTTCCATTTGGTCGATGAAGTTCGTATAAGAACTAAGAACCATCGTATCATTCTTGTTCTTAATCTCGAAGTTCCTATCATCCTTCTTAAAGTAGCAAACCTTAGCAGGGAAATCCGGATGACACATTACTTCTTTCGGATCAAGTCCCAATCGAGTCAATCGTTCGATTAAGTACGGGATATCGAAAGAAATATTCCAGACAGCAATGAAGTCGAGCTTCAATTGATTGATAAGCTGGAATAAATGTACGAGCATCTTCTTCTCATCAGTATAGAAGAATTGCTTATACTTCAAATCAGAACCATAGAAATCATCATAGGTTTCATGAAGCTTCTGATTAAATTCAGAAGTATGAGTAATCATATACTTCTGCTGAGCATGCATATTAGCATACATCTCTTTACGATGAGGATCATTTCCTTCGTATTGTCTACCGACATAAAGGAAAGTGTATACGACACCATCCCATCCATCAATCAAAGTCACTGCATTGACAGGGCAGTCTTGTGCAGAAGGCATTCCAGGACTTTCGATACCGTCAACCTCAATATCGAGGAATCCCTTATGCAGTTTTTTCACCCTATCATTATCGAATTTATTAAGCCACTTTGCTCGATAAATAGGGATAGGGTCATAATCAGAGCCGAACGTGTACGGATAAGCATAAATCTTTTTATTCTCTCCGTAACGACCGGATCTCATATTCTCCTTGTAAATCTGAAGCCACTGGCCACCAGCTTCACAAGCAATCTCCTTTGTTACATCTCGATATGGAACAAACTTCTCCACGAGATGGTCCATCGGAGCGTAATTCTTACAATAATCATGATCCCGATACTCTTCCTTCTCAAAATAGATAGGAATGACCGGGTTTTTATTTATCATCAAATGCTTCTCACCAGTATCCATATCTCTCCAGATAATATAGAGATAATCGTCTGGCTGATTATTTGCTTTACTAGGTTTCACATATTGAATGTCAATCAACATGGAAGAATCTTTTTTAGGTTTTACTGTATCTACCATATTAGTTTCATTCCTTTCGGTCTTTCGTTTAGTCAACTGTCGCAAGGCCAATGAAAAAGGATAGGAAAAACAGATGCATAAGTTTTCTAGGCTTTCCACTAATTACCAACGAAAGGTGGTTTTTATATGAAGTATAATTACGGCGATCTACCTAAAAGCGAAATCGAAGTAAACTCGAAGCGTAAGGTAAAAACGAATCGAGTACAAAGCCTTCTTGACGCTACCGCGGATCTTGACGATTATGGGACAGATGATTGCGTTCTGGCTTCTGATCTCTTGGCGAAAGCTGAGAAAAAGAAGGTGGAACGCAATCAATCTGCTATTAAGCAGGAAGATGATGATTTCCAGTATTACCTGAATGGAATGAACTCTATGCAAGATGAAGCTGTCGACTTCAGCTTCGGCGTTAAATCTGCAAAGAAGAAAAAGAAGAAGAAAAATAAGCGCTTCAACGATCTTTTTGACTATGATGAAGATGATGAAGGCGACGGCGAGAAAAAGAAGAAAAAGAAAGATGGCCAGCCTATCAATCATAAGAAGGAGTTTGAACCTGAGCTTGCCTTGCTTAGAGACATGCAACTTCAGCAAGCAAAGTTCGTTGACTCGCTCCAAAAGAAGTATGACCAGTTGGAAAGCTCTAAGAGTAGTGCTCGCGGCATCGGAAAATTCACGACTGATCTTATCAATAGTATCAGTACTGCACGTGGTACGAGCCTTCAGATTGTGGATAAGATTATTTCCACAAAGCGTTCTATTGCAGATATGAACTTCAAAGAGCGTAAAGAATTTGGTTCCAATAATACTTCTGAGCAGGCAAATATGGTGAACTACGCTTCCACTTATCTGAAGACCATGATGGAAATGGGTCGTAACAATATTGCACCTGCTGATTCTTCTACTACGCAAGACTATGCAGATGTAAGTAGTGATGACGATCTGTTTGATGGTATTGAAGATTCTCTCGGAGAAGAATCTCGTGATGAGGAAACGCTGAAGTATCTTGAATATGAGAATCGTGGCGTAAAGATCAACGTCGTTTGGCATGATGATCTTCCTGAAGATGATCCGGATAAGTATGAATTCCAAGCCGTTGATAAAGATGGTGTTGTAATTGATGATTATCCACTTCCGGAACACACCAGAATGAATATCAACCGCTCCACATCCACTGCTACAGACCTGTATGGTAATAAGTACCGCCTGATAGTCGTCTAAAAACATATAGCTAATACCTGATCTGTCCTTTATTATAACGATATTGGGTAATAATCTTAAAGAAAGGGTGATAAATCTATATGCCGAAGATTGTAAAATCGGGCGTCGTATATGCTGGTGGTTCCACACTTCCGGCATCAAATATTTCATTTGCTGCATCCGGCACCCGCATTACGTCTACCACAGTTCAGACAGCGTTTACGGAGATCACAACTACTGCAAACGGTTCTCTGACTCTGGCAAATACAAGTTCTGGTAGTATCACGTATGCAAATAGTCATGAGATGGTTGTACTGTCTCTGGTCAATGTTAAACTCAAGGCAGCATTGGCAGCAGGTGCATCCGTCTCAATTTCTACGCTCGGTACTACCATTCGTCCGAAGATTGATACCTCCACTGTTGTGTTTACGATAGGTATGTGTGGTATGTACGTCGAAGAGACTGATTCCAGCGCAACGATCGTTCCTAGTAAGGGTGTTATCAACCTGCAACTTTCTTGCACAACTGCCGGTGCACTGACTCTTACGAACATCTCTACTTACGCTGTAGGTACTGATGCTCTCATTAATGGTCAGCTGGTATTTGTCAAGGTATAATGAGAAGAAAGGAGGATAACACAAATGATTAAAATTAATGACGAGATCATTGCAACCGCTGAACAAAATATCGTTATTACTCAAGAGAATTATAACAAGCTGTCAGCTGCTGAGCAGAATAATCCGCTTAAGACATACTTCATTTCTGATAGTTCAATCGCGGCTCAGAATACTGTCGCCAATGAACCTGTTGCTCATCTTATGAGCCTTAACCATGACGATTTTGCTGCTGATGCCGATGATAGCGATTGTGCTATCATTAATGGTAATGGTACCGAATATGTCGTTGCTGACGAGAACGGTAATATTGTCGGCCCGATGGAAGATCAGAACGTTGGTTCTACTGATTTCGTGGATACCGATCTGATCGGTCTTAGTATTGCCGATGCTATCGGCAATGCATCTATGCTGGCTTCTTATGGCGGTGATGGTACTATCATTGGTGCAATCGCTGATCTGTATAAGAGGCTCGGTGTTGAGCCTGATACATCTGGAGCTGATGAATATGATGCTCCGCTTACCTATAACGATTATCTTTACCTGATCGGTGACAGGTCTATTCTCGATCAATTCGATATGCCTAATATCACTGCTGCTCTGATGGATTTGTTTGATCGCGTCGCTGATGCAGAGAATAAGGCTGAGATCGCTCGAGTCAATGCCGAAGATGCTATGAAGGCACAGGCTGAGGCAGAAGCTGCTCAGGCTGCTGCTGAGAAGGCTAGGAAGGAAGCTGAAGAGGCTAAGGCTGAGACTGAAAAGGATCTGGCTAATGCAACCAACCGTGCTGACAATGCAGAAGCCTCTGCATCTGATGCATGGAAGCAGCTCCATGACGCCACAGAAGAGCTCAATGCTGAGAAGGCTAAGAACGAGCATCTCCAGTCCGAGCTTGATGCCGCTAAGAAGTCTGAGGAGAATAAGACAGAAACGACAGATCCTGATGAGTCTACTGGTACGGAAACAACTGCACCCAGTGAGTCTACAGGCACTACTGAATCTGTCGAGACGACTGACACCGATAAGGGTGACACAACTCCTCCCGAATCTACGGATGAAACCACTCCTGGTTCCTCCGAAGATAAGTCTACTTCAGAAAGCGAGTCCGCTGATACTGTGACTGGTGAACCCGATGCATCCACTGAGACAGGTAAGACTGGTGAGTCTACTGAAGCATCTGGTACTACAGATGAGACCACAGAGTCTCCTGAAGAGACTACAACTGAAAACAAATCTGAGGAGACTGTAGAGACTCCTTCTACTGAGCCAACAGAAGATACCGGCGTAAAGGAAGATACTTCTTCCGAAACTCCGGCTACTGAGGATTCAGTGCCTGCGTCAAGCGATGAGGAAAAGTAATCTTTATCCTCTAGCTTGAAAAAGAAAATCCCTATGGATACTTATAGTGTATTCCATAGGGATTTTCTTACCTAAGAAAGCATAATCCAGACTACTGTAATCTAAGACGTTACAGTAGTCTGGACCATCATGAATTTGCCCGCGCGTGTTAACCGACTGAGAAATTTGAAAGAAGAAGGAAAATCATTACTAACCAATTGTTTTTGATTATATATTATAATTATAGTGAGTGAATGAAAAGAAGCTCATGAATATAAAACTTGGAGGAATATCTATGACAACGAATTTATGGAAACGAGTAAAGCAGTGGGCAACAAGACTACATGTACGTTATTCCAAGCATGATGACGGCTTATATCTCTTCTTCAGAAAAGATGAGAAGAGCCCTTACGAAATGAATACGGTGTATATCACTTCGTGCATCAATCAGGCAATCACTTCGAAGGTACGCC
>OIZB01000875.1_pt1 | contig 19270 bp, 16 predicted proteins | sample 1588401 | NCBI WGS metagenome assembly OIZB01 (sample SAMN03283270) | human gut metagenome | biome: human-associated habitat; material: feces | host: Homo sapiens | place: USA | collected 2013
AGCTATGTCTTCTTTTATGCGGTTTTCAATTTGCGCAAGTTATTGTACATTATCGACATGGGAGCTTCTTTTACTGTCTAGTTTTCTTATCTTAACAGTGTTGGGCTTTCGCCTGAACTCTTTTTTTCTCTCTTTTAGGCCTCCGCGTCTTCCTGCGGCTGGAGCTTGCTGCCAAAATACGCGAGCACCGCGCCGAGGATGGCGCACGCGACGCCCCAGACCATCTCCGCTGTCGAGGCAAAGTCCGTCGGAATGATAATGATCGCGGAGGCAAGCACGATGCCGATGACAGCGTGATAAGCGATGGAGTAGTGCGTGTCGAAAAGCCTGCTCACAATGCGGGCAAACAGCGCCATCACGCCGACCATGCCAAGCCCCCAGGGGATGAGCACGGCAAGATCAAGCTGCGCGATGCCGTCGATCAGCGGCGTGAGAAGGCCGACCGCCATCAGGATGGACGACGACGTCATCCCCGGGATGATGAAGCTGAAGCCCCACAGCACGCCGCAGAAGAGAAAGCCCCAGAAGTTTGCGGGCATCTCGGCAAATGAACTGAACTTGACGGCCATCAGCGCGCCGAACAGGACGAGGAAGCTGACGATCAGCGAAATATACGAACCGTTGCCGCGCCCCTGCGTACCCGCCTCGTGCCAGAGGTCGGGCAGCGTGCCGAGGATGAGCCCGATGAAGAGGCACGTGGCGACGGTTTCCGACTGGTGAAACAGCGCAAGGATCACGCTGCCGCCGCCCAAAAAGCCGATCGCCCAGCCGATGCCGACGGCGAGCAGCATCCGCCAGTAGCGTTGAAGCGCGCGCCTGGGGTGCGTGAGCAGCTCCATCGCGGGGCGGTAGATGCCGAATACGACTGCGAGCACGCCGCCGGAGATGCCCGGCAAAATCGCGCCCGCGCCGATGATGATACCCTGCACAATGCGCATGATACCGTTTTTGATGCGGGAATTTTTCATATTGCTGCCTTTTTATGTGCTGCGCCCGCCGCAAAGCGGCGGAACGCGACGCGATTCAATAGTCCTTTCTGCGGTCGACGAGGTGATGCATCGGGCGGCCCGCGGCGTAATTTTCCAGATTTTCGCAGAAGAGCTGCACGTTGCGCTCGCAGGTGTAGCCGAGCGTCATGTTGCCCGCGACGTGCGGCGTGAGCAGGAGGTTCTTGGCCTTGCGCAGCGGATGATCCGCAGGCAGCGGTTCGGGCACGACGACATCGAGCGCCGCACCGGCGAGGTGCCCGGAATCCAGCGCTTTGATCAGCGCGTCCTGGTCGATGGCCGTGCCGCGGCCGACGTTGACGACATAAGCACCCTTCGGGAGCAGCGCCATGCGCTCGGCGTTCAGGATGTTCACCGTGTCGCTCACCGAGGGGAGAGACATGAAGAGAAGGTCAGTCTCGGGCAGGAGCTGATCGAGCTCCGTGACGGGATGAACGGCGTCAAAGTCCGCGTTCGCGCGGCCGCTGCGGCTGACGCCGGTCAGGCTCGCGGGATGGAACGCGCGCACGCGGCGGGCAAATTCCGTGCCGATGTCGCCCGTGCCGAGGCACGTGACGCGCGCGCCGTGGAGCGAGTGGATGCCGCCCGGGAGCACGCGCCAGCCGCCCTCGCGGATGATCTCGGTGTATTCCATCTGGCGGCGCAGCAGCATCAGCGAGACCATGACAGAATGCTCGGCGATCGTCGTGCCGTAAGCGCCCGAGGCGTTCGTCAGCAGGCAGTCGGGATTCTGATACAGGTCGTCGCGGCAGAAGCGGTCCACGCCCGCCCAGCAGCTCGCGTACCACTTGAGATCGCGTGCGCCCGCGATAACGCGCTGGGACGGATGGCCGTAGAGGATCGTGCAGTCGTCCACATTGCCCTCCGCCGCCTTGGACGAGGGGAAGAAGACGATGTCGTAGCCGCAGCGTGCGGCGGTGTCGCACAGCGTCTTTTCGTATGCCGGAGTCAGGAAGTCGATGATGACGCCGATTTTTTCATTCATGGTTCAATTCCTCCAAAATCATTTCTGCGACGCGCAGGCCGTCGGCCGCGGCACTCATGATGCCGCCGGCGTAGCCCGCGCCCTCGCCGCAGGGATATAGACCGCGCAGGGCGGATTGAAAACTCAAGTTGTCGCGCACGATGCGCACAGGCGACGAAGAGCGCGTCTCCACCGCCGTCAAAACGGCGTCGGGCGCATCGAAGCCCCTTAATTTCCGCCCCAGCATCGGAAGGCCCTCCTCGAGCGCCTCGCACACAAAGGGCGGGAGACAGCCGTGCAGGTCGCACCAGCGGACGGAGGGAAGATAGGTCGGCATGACCTTTCCCGCTCCCGTTGACGGGCGATGCTTGAGAAAATCTTCGACCCGCTGGGCGGGGGCGGCGTAATTTCCACCGCCAAGGCGATAGGCCGCGTCCTCCAGCTCGCGCTGGAACCGGACGCCCGCGAGGGTATCGCCGGACGGGAAATCCTCCGGCGTAACGGAGACCAAAAGTCCGCCGTTGATGTTCTCGCCGTCGCGCGCAAATTCGCTCATGCCGTTTGTCACGACGCGCTTTTCCTCCGACGCGGCGGCGACGACCTCGCCGCCGGGGCAGACGCAGAACGAGAACACGCCGCGCCCCTTTTCCGTGTGGCAGGAGAGCTTGTACGACGTGGGTGGGAGGCCGTAGCGGCCCGCCGCCTCCTTATATTGCGCTAAGTCCATGTCGCGCTGGCGGTGCTCGATGCGCACGCCGACGGCAAAGGGCTTGGGCTCCATCGGCACGCCGCGCTTTTGCAGCATTTCGAACGTATCGCGCGCGCTGTGGCCGGGCGCGAGCACGACGTGCTTTGTGGGCAGCGTGTACTCCCCCTCGGGGGCGCTCACGCGCAGCGCCGTGACGCTGCCGCTGTTCTGCTCGATATCCACAACGGCGTGGGAAAACCGAACTTCGCCGCCGCGGTCAATGATCTCGCGGCGGAGATTTTGCAGCACCACATATAATTTGTCGGTGCCGACATGAGGCTTGGCGTCGACTAAAATATCCTCGCTCGCGCCGAAGCGGACGAACTCCTCTAAAATATAGCCGTGGCGCAGGTCCTTTGTGCCGGTGTTGAGCTTGCCGTCGGAAAATGCGCCCGCGCCGCCTTCGCCAAATTGCACGTTCGAGGTCAGATCAAGCTCGCCCGTGCGCCAGAAGTGCTCGACATCGCGCTTTCGCTGCTCGACCGCGCGCCCGCGCTCTAATAAGATAGGTCTTGCGCCGCAGCGGGCCAGCAGCAGCGCGCAGAAAAGGCCCGCGGGCCCCGCGCCGATAACGACAGGGGAGACCTCCGGCGCTGAAACAGGCGCGGGCGGCGTATATTTCTTCGGCACGTAGGGCTGCACATTCTTATTCTTGCAGTGCCGTAAAACGCCGGATTCGTTTTTGACCTCGACCGCGCAGGAGCAGACGAGCTTCACGCCCTCGCGCGCGTCGATGGAGCGGCGCAGGAGCTTGATAGAGACGAGCGCCTCCTCGCTCACGCGCAGCGCGTGCGCGCAGGCCGCGCGCAGCTTGTCTTCCTTTACCCCCACAGGGAGCTTCAGATTGTCGATGCGAAGCATGTGCGCCGCCTCCTTTTTCTCAAGTCGCGTTTCATTTTTATCATGACGGAAAGGAAAGCGCAAGGGGAATCGCGCGATTATCACAGAAACTTAAAAAAGTCATCGGGAATTTAAGAAATCGTCAAATAGCGTTCAAGAAATATACATAAATATGCCCTATGATAGCATCATCGAAAGCAAAGAGGCTGCAAGCAAGGGTCTCAGTCCATAGGAGGTCAACATCATGTACGAAGACGAAAACAACCTGTATCACTACAGCTATCGCAAGGGCGACGAGCAGAACCCCAACGCCCCGATCGACACGAAGAACTACGCCGAGGACCCGTGGGATAAGAATCCCGGCGGCAGCCCGAAGAAGAAGGGCGGCAGCGGTCTTTCCGGCAAGATCGTGGCGCTGGCGCTGGTGTGCGCGCTCGTCGGCGGCTTCATCGGCGCAGGCGTGAGCGGCGCGACGACCAAGGTCAACAAGACGAGCGTTCAGGTCAGCGACCGCGAGGTCGCGCAGGTGCAGACCGTCAAGGTCGACGGCAAGACGCAGATGTCGATGTCGGAGGTCTATGCCTCGAACGTCAACAGCGTGGTGTCCATCAACGTTTCCGCCACGACCAACTACTTCGGCCAGACCGTGCAGACCGCCGCGAGCGGCACGGGCTTTTTCATCACGGAGGACGGCTACATTCTCACGAACCACCATGTTGTGAGCGATGCGAGCAGCGTGGAGGTGACGCTCTACAACGGCGAAACGTATGACGCGACCGTCATCGGCAGCGATGAGGACTACGATATCGCCGTTCTCAAGATCGACGTGACGGGCGCAACGCCCGTGGTGCTGGGCGATTCGAGCAAGGTCGCCATCGGCGAATCCGTCGCCGCTGTCGGCAACCCGCTCGGCGAACTGACGTTCTCGATGAGCGAGGGCATCGTCTCCTGCGTGAACCGCGCCATCAATGTTGACGGCACGCCCTTTAACATGATCCAGGTCGACTGCTCCATCAACCCCGGCAACTCCGGCGGCCCGCTCTTCAACAGCTACGGTGAGGTCATCGGTATCGTGTCGGCCAAGTATTCGAGCTACTCCAACACCACCGTTGAGGGCATCGGCTTTGCCATTCCCATCAACGACGTCGTGTCGCTCGTCAAGGACATCATGACCAACGGCTATGTGACCAACAAGGCCTACATGGGCATCACGCCGCAGACGATGACCGCGCAGATGGCGCAGCAGTACCGCTACGACGTGACCGAGGGCGTCTTCGTCTGCTCCGTTGACCCGGACAGCGCCGCCGACAAGGCGGGGCTCAAGCTCGGCGATGTCATCACGAAGATGGACGACAAAACGATCTCCTCCTATGAAGACCTCGTCGCGGCCAAGAAGAGCTACAGCGCGGGCGACACCGTGACGCTGACCGTCTACCGCGGCGGCGAAACGATCGAAGTCCCCCTCACCTTCGACGCTGTTCCCGAATCGGCGGAAACGAACAATTCCGACCAGAGCACCGACAACAGCTACAATGGTAACGGCGGGTACGGCAATGGCGGCAATGGCTACTACTCCAATCCCTGGGATTTCTTCAATAATTTCTTTGGCTACGGCGGCTAAATGCCGCAAAGCAGCAAAAAGGCGGAACCTCTTTTTGAGAGGTTCCGCCTTTTTTATTTTTTTGTTCGCGGTTTTACTTGCTGCGCTTGAGCACCTCGCACACGAGCGCATAGACGCGCGCGGTGGAGGCGACGTTCAGCCTCTCCTCCACCGAATGCACATCGTGCAGCTCCGGTCCCATGGACAGCGCGTCGAGGCCAGGGATCTTTTCGATGAAGAGTCCGCACTCAAGGCCGCCGTGGGTGGCTTCGATCTTCCCGTCGTGGCCGGTGAGGTCGCGGTAGACCGCTTCGATCTCCTTGCGGAGGGCAGAATCGCGGTCGTATTGCCAGCCGGGATAGTTGCTGCGCTCGCCCACGGTGCCGCCGCCGAATTCGACGATGGCCTTCACGCGCTGAATGAGCATATCCTTCTGCGAGGCGATGCAGGAGCGGACGGAGAAGGAGCACTTCACGCCGTGCTCGTCCGTGCGCATCACGCCGAGGTTGAGAGAAGTCTGCACAAGACCGGGGAAGTCGGCGCTCATCTCCTGCACGCCCTGCGGCAGGGCAAGGAGCACATGCAGCAGTCTCGACGTGTCCGCTGCGGAGAATGCGGCCGGAACGTCAGCCTTTTCGCACACGAGGGAAATGCCGCCGTCGGTAACGGCGTACTCATTTTTGAGCGTTGCGTCGAATTCCTTGATGAACGCCTCGAACGCGGGCGCATCAGCCGCGGAGACTGCGGCAAGCGCGTCGGCGCGCAGGCAGATGACATTGTCGAACTCGCCGCCCGTCAGCTCATGCACGCGCAGCGAGGGGCAGCGCTCCATCGCGCTATACAGCGTGCGCGCCATCAGGCAGTTGGCGTTGCCGCGGCCCTGATTGATGTTCATGCCGGAGTGGCCGCCCTTGAGACCCGAGATCGTCACGCGGTAGCCGGTCATATCCGCCGTGCGCTTCTGCTTGAGTTCGAGCGTGCAGTCAAGGCGCACGCCGCCTGCGCAGGACACGGTGAAAACGCCCTCTTCCTCAGAGTCGAGGTTCAAAAGCTTTTTGCCCTTCAAGTCCGAGCAGTCCAGCGCGAACGCGCCGTCCATACCGACCTCCTCGTCGACGGTGAAGACCGCCTCGATGGGGGGATGGGGGAGCGTTTCGTCGGATAAAATCGCGAGGATCATCGCAACGGCGATGCCGTTGTCGCCGCCAAGCGACGTCTTGTCTGCCCAGACCCATTCGCCGTCGGTACGGACGTCAAGCCCGTCGCGCGTCATGTCCTTGGTGCAGTCCTCGGTCTTGGCGCAGACCATGTCGATATGGCCTTGCAAAATAATGGGCGCGGCGTTTTCATAGCCGCAAGAGCCGTTCTTCCAGATAATGACGTTGTTGCACGCCTCCTGACGGTATTTAAGGCCCAGTTCCTTCGCAAAGCCGACGCACAGGTCGCTGATTTGCTTCGTATTTCCGCTGCCGTGGGGAACGGAGCAGAGCTTTTCAAAATAGTAGAATACCTTTTCCGGCTGGAGATTTGATAAGACCGCCATGATATCCTCCCGAATTTTCTTAGTTGATCTGCTTGCGGCGGCTCAGGTTCATCGTGCCGTCCTGCATGTCCTGAATGCTGTCGAGGCTCTTGCCCGTGCCCTCGGCCACGCACTGGATGGCGTTCTCGGCCACCATGGCGTGGATGCCGGTGCGGGCGGTGACGAGCTTATCAAAGCCGCGGACTAAGCTGCCGCCGCCGGTCATGACGATGCCGTTGTTCGAAATATCGGCCACGAGCTCGGGCGGGGTCTTTTCAAGCACGAGGTGGACCTCCTCCATGATGCGCTCGACGGGCTCTTCAAAGGCCTCGAGCATTTCCGCAGACGAGACGGAGATGAGCTCGGGAAGGCCCGTGATAAGGCTTCTGCCCTTGACCTCCATGGTCATTTCCTCTTCCGGCGGGAAGACGCAGCCGATCTGCATCTTCATCTGCTCGGCCGTGCGCTCGCCGACGAGCAGGTTGTGCTTGCGGCGCATATACTTGACGACGGCCTCGTTGAACTGGTCGCCCGCGATCTTGATGGAGGACGATTCGACGACGCCGGAGAGCGAAATGACCGCGATATCGGACGTACCGCCGCCGATGTCGATGATCATGTGGCCCTCGGGCTGGGTGATGTCGATGCCCGCACCGATGGCGGCGGCGACAGGCTCTTCAATGAGGTAGACGCGGCGCGCGCCGGCCTGAATGCCCGCGTCGATGACCGCGCGCTCCTCGACCTCGGTGATGCCGGAGGGAACGCAGATGATGATGCGCGGCTTGAAGAGCTGGAAGCCCATGACTTTATGCAGGAATTCCTTGATCATGCGCTCGGTGACCTCGTAGTCGGAGATCACGCCCTCGCGCAGGGGACGGATGGCGATGATGTTGCCCGGCGTGCGGCCCAGCATGGCCTGCGCATCCGCGCCGACCTTCAAGAGCTTGCCGGTGTTCTTGTCGAGCGCCACGACCGAGGGCTCGTTGAGCACGATGCCTTTATCCTTAATGTAGATCAGCACCGACGCGGTGCCCAGATCCATGCCGATGTCTTTGGTAAAAGAAAACATAGCGTGTTACCTCTTATTTTTCTGAAAACTAAAATGAGCGATGCTCATACTTTCCCATGATGTTTTTATTATAACGGCTCGAAATTGAGTTTGCAATAGCATTGTGCGCGATTTTCCGCACGGTATCAGGGGAAAATAAGGAAAAACATACCCCTGCGCCGCTGATTTTCGCGTCCGTAGACGCGAAACATTTGAATCGTTTTTACCCGCGGCGTGTACGTGGGTAAAAACACTTTGCGCGGAGCGCGTGTCGAACCTGTGAGGCACGAAGTGCAGCGAAACTTTCTCAAAAAAGAGGCGTCGCCTCTTTTTTGAAGACTTTAGTCTTCGTCCGCCGCGGCGAGGGTGGCGCAGATGACTCTTTCCGCGCCAGCTTCCCGTAAAACTCTCGCGGCTTCGCGGAGCGTGGCGCCGGTGGTGAGGATATCGTCGATGAGCAGAATGCGCTGACCCTTGATCTTGTCCTCATTGACGGCAACGTATGCGCCGACGACGTTTTTCTGCCGCTCCTCACGGGACGAAAGCGACGACTGCGCGACGTTGTCCTTCGTCTTTTGCAGCAGCGTTTCGGGTGCGACGCTCCAGTGGCGGCAGGTCTCGCGCGCCAAGAGATACGACTGGTCGTAGCCGCGCTCTTGCTTGCGCTTTTTCGACACGGGGACATAGGTCACAATGTCGAACTCTCCGCCGAAATGCTCGGCGGCGGCCTGCGCTAAAACATCGCCAAAGCCCGTGCAGCGGCTCTGTCCCGCGTGGAATTTGTAGTTCAGCAGCGCCTCGCGCACGATGCCCTCGTACTTGAGCGGGGCAAGGCACGCGCCGATCTCCGCTCTCTCATGGAGCGGCGTTTTGCAGTAGGGGAGCGCTTTTTCGCACTCAGAACACACGCCGTGAACGCCGGGTTTTCCACAGAACGCACAGCGCGGTGGAAAAAGTAAGGACGCAAGCGATTCCAAAAAGCTCATTTTTCCTCCCCACCTTTCCGCAGCCGCCACTTGAGGCCGCTGTAGCGGCGGCTGCGGCGGTCGTTCTCCGCCATTTTGTTCACGGCGGAATCGTCGCCGACGATGACGAGCAGCTCTCGCGCGCGGGTGATGGCGGTATAGAGCACGCCGCGCACCATCAGCGACGGCGCACACGGCGCGCCGACGAACACGACGCCGCGGTACTCGCTGCCCTGCGCCTTATGTACGGTCATGGCGTAGGCCATGTCGAGCTCTGCGAGCATGTCGGACGTGTAGGTCGCGGTGCGGTCGTCAAAGACGATCTCCAAAAGTTCTCCGCTTGGGTCGATCTTTGCGATCTTGCCGACGTCGCCGTTGAAGATGCCCGTGCCGGCGGTGCCGTCCTCCTTCTGCCAGACGACGTCGTAATCGTTGCGCGTCTGCATGACGCGGTCACCCTCGCGGAAGATGAGCTCGCCGAAGCGGCGCTCCTGTTTGCCGGGCTTCGGCGGGTTCAGCGCGGCCTGCAGGGCAAAGTTGAGCGAGCGCGTGCCCGCATCGCCGCGGCGGGTCGGGGTGAGCACCTGCAATTCGTCCGCGGGGATGCCCATCTTGTCGGGCAGCCTCGTTTTGCACAGCTCGACCACGGTTTCGACCAATCGCACGCTGTCGCGGCGGGGGAGGAAGAAAAAGTCGTTCGCCGCCGCGTTTTTGAGCTTGGGCGGCATACCGGTGTTGACGAGGTGCGCGTTGCGCACGATCATCGACTGCTCGGCCTGACGGAAAATGTCGCGCAGGGCAACGGTCGCGATGCGCCCGCTGCGGATCAAATCGGAAAACACGTTGCCCGCGCCGACGCTCGGAAGCTGGTCGGGGTCGCCGACGAGCACAAGGCGGCAGCCCGGGCGCAGCGCCGCAAGCAGCGCACGCATCAGCGAGAGGTCGACCATCGAGGTCTCGTCCACAATGAGCGCATCGGCTTCGAGCGGCTCCTTTTCGCCTTTGGTGAACGTCACCTCGCCAGTCTGGTCGTTGAAGGTCATGCCGAGCATGCGGTGGATGGTCTGCGCGTCGCGGTCGCAGAGCTCGCCCATGCGCTTGGCGGCGCGGCCCGTGGGGGCGGCGAGCAGAACGTTCAATCCCATGCGCTCGAAGAGCGCGACGATGGCGCGCACGCTCGTCGTCTTACCCGTGCCGGGGCCGCCGGTCAGCAGCAGCAATTCTTCCTTTGCCGCAAGCTCGACAGCCTGACGCTGGAGCGGCGCGTACTGCACGCCCTGCTCGCGCTCGATTTCTTTGATGACGCGCTCGACGCCGCGCAGGGCGTCGGGCTTGTCCGCGAGCATCGCCTCGATGCGCGTGACAACGTAGGTCTCATCCTCCCACGACTGACGCAAATAGCAGGCCGTCACATTCGCGACGCCTTCCTGCACGATGCGGTGGATGGCGATGAGATCGTCGAGGCTTTTTTCCACCGCGTCGACATCGCAGTCCAAAAGCTGGGCCGTCGCGGCGAGGAGCTTTTCGCGCGGGAGGAAGACGTGTCCGCCCGCGTCGCGGTTGTGGGAGAGCTCGAATGTCAGCCCCGCCTCGGTGCGGAGCGATGCGTCGCCGCCAAAGCCCATGGAGAGCGCGATCTCGTCACAGACGGAAAAGTCCACGCCGAACGCGCTGTCGGACAGTAAGTACGGATTGCGCTCGAGCGCGGCCATGGCGTTTGCGCCAAAGCGGCGGTAGAGCGGCACGCTGAGTGCGGCGGGCAGATCGTAATGCGCCAGAAATTCCATCACGCGGCGAAGGCCCATCTGCTCGTTGAACGCGGCGGAGATCTCCTGCGCGCGGCGGGCGGTCATGCCCTTGATGGCCGTGAGCTTTTCCGGCTCGGATTCAAGCACCTGCAGCGTCTCGATGCCAAATCTGGCGACGAGCTTTTCCGCCGTCGCGGGGCCGACGCCGCGCACGATGCCGGAAGCGAGGTAGTTTAAAATCTCCGTCTCGTTCGACGGCAGGTACCGCTCGACCTCGCTCGCGGAAAACTGCTCGCCGTACTGCGGGTGGGAGGAAAACGAGCCGGTCGCCGTCAGGTTTTCGCCCGGCGCCGCGCAGGGGACGCAGCCGACGAGCGTCAAAAGCTCGCCGTCGTCCGTCACAAGGCGCAGCACGGCATAGCCGTTTTCCTCATTCTGGAAAACGACGGACAGGACCGTGCCCATGATGGTCGTTTCTTCTCCCATAACTGTCTCCTAAGTGAAAAAATCGGTCAGTTCTTCTCTTTGGCAGAGGTAGACCTCGTATTCGCTGCGGCACAAGAGCTCCGCCACGCGGCGCGGCTCGTCGGCAAGGCCGCAGTCCACGATGACGACGCGCGAAAAGCCGCCCTCTTCATAGCGCGATCGCAGCAGCGCGCGCACCGTGTATTCGAGCGTCTTTGCCTCGCCGCACGTCTCGATGACCGCCGTGGCGGGGATGGTGCCGCGCCGCCGCGGGTGCACGATGGCCGAAACGAGCAGAAAGATCACCGCCGTTAAGCCGATGGCAGCGAGCGCCGCGACAACGCCGTCCTGTAAAAGCCGCATATCATCACCTCGCGCCATTCTACGGCGCGGACGGGCGATGGGTGAATCTTAACGCAGCATTTTCCTGAGATACTGGCCCGTATAGGACTGCTCGCACGCGGCAACCTCCTCGGGCGTGCCGCAGGTGACGAGCGTTCCACCGCCGCTGCCGCCCTCGGGGCCGAGGTCGAGCAGATAATCCGCGCACTTGATGACGTCCAGATTGTGCTCGATGACGAGCACGGTGTTGCCCGCGTCGACAAGGCGCTGCAAAACCTCAAGGAGCTTTTTCACATCGTCCGTGTGGAGACCCGTGGTCGGCTCGTCGAGGATATAGATGGTGCGCCCCGTGGAGCGCTTAGAAAGCTCGGTCGCGAGCTTGACGCGCTGGGCTTCGCCGCCGGAGAGCGTCGTAGACGACTGGCCGAGGCGGATATAGCCGAGGCCGACCTCGCTGAGCGTGCGGAGCTTCGCTTCGAGCTTTGGAAGGTCGCGGAAGAATTCGAGCGCCTCCTCCACGGTCATTTCCAGCACGTCCGCGATGCTCTTGCCCTTGTAGTGGACCTCGAGCGTTTCGCGGTTGTAGCGTTTGCCCTTGCAGACCTCGCAGGGCACGTAGATATCGGGCAGGAAGTGCATCTCGATCTTGAGCTGACCGTCGCCCGAGCAGGCCTCGCACCGGCCGCCGCGGACATTGAAGCTGAAGCGGCCCGCGGCATAGCCGCGCGCCTTCGCGTCCGGGGTCGAGGCGAAGAGGTCGCGGATGTCGTTAAATAAATTCGTATACGTTGCGGGGTTGGAGCGCGGCGTGCGGCCGATGGGGCTCTGGTCGATGCAGATGACCTTGTCGAGGAATTCCTCGCCCTCGATAGCCTTACAGCGGCCGGGGTGGACCTTCATGCGGTTTAAGTCCGCGCCGAGCTTTTTGTAGATGATCTCGTTGACGAGCGACGATTTGCCGCTGCCGGACACGCCCGTGACGCACGTGAACGTGCCGAGCGGGATCGAGACGTCGAGATCTTTGAGGTTATTTTCCTGCGCGCTGCGCACAGTGAGGAAATTGCCGTTGCCTTTTCGGCGCTCTTTCGGCACTTCGATCTTTTTCTTTCCGCTTAAATACTGGCCGGTCAGGGAATTCGGGTTCGCCATGACCTCCTGCGGCGTGCCGCAGGCCACGACCTGACCGCCGTGCGCACCCGCGCCGGGACCGATGTCGATGAGGTAGTCCGCCGCGCGCATCGTGTCCTCATCGTGCTCGACAACGATGAGCGTATTGCCGAGGTCGCGCAGTCTCTTGAGCGTGGCGAGCAGCTTGTCGTTGTCGCGCTGGTGCAGGCCGATGGACGGCTCGTCGAGGATATAGAGCACGCCCATCAGGCTCGAGCCGATCTGCGTCGCCAAACGGATACGCTGCGCTTCGCCGCCGGAGAGCGTCGCGCTCGCGCGCGAGAGCGTCAGGTATTCCAAACCTACCGAGCGCAGGAAGCCGAGGCGATTTTTGATCTCCTTCAAAATGCGCTCGCCGATGCGCATTTGCTGCTCACTCAGCGTCAGCTGATCCACAAAGTCGAGCGCGTCGACGACGGATTTTTCGCAGTAGTCGCTGATGCTAAGTCCGCCGACCGTGACGGCGAGGGATTCGCGGCGGAGCCGCTTGCCGCCGCAACTGGGACAGGGGCACTCGCTCATGCAGGACTCTAACTCCTCGCGCACGCCGTCGCTCTGTGTCTCCTTGTAGCGGCGCTCTAAGTTGGGGATGATACCCTCGAACGCCTGATACAATACGCCCTTGCCGCGCGGCTGGTCGTACTGGAGCTCCAGCTTTTCGCCCTTTGTGCCGTAGAGAATGACGTCCATGACCTCTTTGGAGAGCTTTTCCACAGGGTCGCGGAGCGAGAAATGGTACTTTTTCGACAACGCTTCAAAGTACATGCGCGAGATGCCGTCGCCGCGCACGTTGTTCCAGCCCGAGGCGCAGATCGCGCCGTCGAGCAGGGAAACGCTCTTATTCGGGATGACGAGCTCGGGGTCTACCTTGAGCTGCGTGCCGAGGCCTGTGCACGTCGGGCACGCGCCGAACGGGTTGTTGAACGAGAACATGCGCGGCGTCAGCTCTTCGATGGAGATGCCGCAGTCCTCGCACGCGTAATTCTGCGAGAAGAGGATATCGCGGTCGTCTGGCAGGATATTTGCAAGAATAATACCGCCCGAGAGCGCCGCCGCGGTCTCGCACGAGTCCGTCAGGCGGTGAACGACGTCGGGGCGGAGGATCAGGCGGTCGACGACGACCTCGATATTGTGCTTTTTGTTCTTTTCGAGGGAAATTTCCTCGCTGAGGTCATACATGTTCCCGTCGGCGCGGACGCGGACATAGCCGGAGCGGCGCGCGTCCTCAAAAATCTTGACGTGCTCGCCTTTTTTGCCGCGGATGACCGGCGCCATGATCTGCACGCGCGTCCCCTCGCCCAGCGCCATGAGCTGGTCGATGATCTGGTCGATGGACTGCTGGCGGATCTCCTTGCCGCAGTTCGGGCAGTGCGGCGTGCCGACGCGCGCCCAGAGCAGGCGCAGATAGTCGTACACCTCCGTCACCGTGCCGACGGTGGATCGTGGGTTCTGCGAGGTGGTCTTCTGGTCGATGGAAATGGCGGGGGAAAGGCCCTCGATATAGTCGACGTCGGGCTTTTCCTTCTGCCCAAGGAACATACGGGCGTAGGACGACAGGCTCTCCACATAGCGGCGCTGGCCCTCGGCATAGATGGTGTCGAACGCGAGCGACGACTTTCCGCTGCCGGACAGGCCCGTGATGACGGTCAGCGCGTCGCGTGGGATCTCAACGTCGATGTTCTTGAGATTATTTTCTCTTGCGCCTTTGACAAAAATCTTACTTGGCATGAATCGATAACTCCTGTTGCTGGATTCGCAGCTGCGAGACCAGCGTACTCTTCTGAATTTTTTATGTCAACCTCACTCAACAATGATATCCGCAAATTTTGCGCGCACGAGCGCGGCAAGGTCGCGCGGCGCAAGCTCGACCTGATAGCCGATCTTGCCCGCCGAGACGATCATTGTTTCAAGGTTTTCCGCGGTTTCATGGAACACCGTGGGGAAGAGCTTCTTCATCCCGACGGGCGAGCAGCCGCCGTGGACGTAGCCCGTGAGCGGCAGCAGCTCTTTCTGGTGGATCATTTCGATGGACTTTTCGCCCACAGCCTTCGCGGCCTTTTTGAGGTCAAGATTCTCCGCGACCGGCACGTCGAAGACGTAATACTGTTTGCTCGCGCCGCGCGCGACAAGGGTCTTGAAGACGATGGCGGGGTCAAAGCCCATGGACTTCGCCACCGTGACGCCGTCGACCGCCATGCCCTCTTCATGCGGGTAGGTGTGCGCGGTGTAGGCGATCTTCTTCTGCTCCAAAACGCGCATGACGTTGGTTTTTTCTTCTTTATTCTTTGCCATAAGGGACCTCCTATGTGGAAAACGGGGATAAAATCACCGCAGAATGTAAACACAAGCTAAAATGCAGGCAAGGCCCAAGAATACGCCCGCGCTGATGGGCTCGCCGAAGACGAGGGTGCCGACGAGCGTGCCGACGACCGGCTCGATGCTCGCCATGATGCTGGCCTTGCCGCTCTCGACGTTGGCGAGGCCCTTGGTGTAGAGGATGTAGGGTGCGACGGTGGAAAGAAGCACGAGTCCCGCAGCGAGGAGAGCGTTTTGCGGCGCGCTCAGAACCGTCATAAGGTTGCCCCAGTCGGCGACGAACAGCGCGCCGAGCGCGGCGAACACGAACGTCCAGAACACGACGGCGAGCGGGCTGTAGTGCCGCAGGCCGAAGGGCGCGAAAATCGAATAGAGCGCGTAGAAAAATGCCGCACCGAGGCCGAAGAGCATTCCTTTCGTCGTCAGCGACAGTCCGCCCGTGAAAACGCCCGTCACGAGCGCACAGCCGAGCAGCGCCAGCGCGAGGGCAAGGAGCTTTTTGCCCGTGATCTTCTCTTTGAAGACGAGCGCGCTCATCAAAACCACCATCGCGGGCGCGGTGTAGAGCAAAATCGCGCTGACCGAGAGCGAGCAAAGCTTCTGCGCGTTGAAGTAGCAGAGCGTGAAGAGCACGACGCTGATGATGCCCGTCGCAATAAAGATCGGCAGGTGCTTTACCTTCATTTTGAAGACGCTGCGGTCGGTGCAGAGGAAGAAGAGCGCGAGCACCGCAAGACCGCCCAGGTTGCGGATGACGACAAGGTTTTCCGGCGCGATGCCGGCATTGAGCAGCGGGCGGTTGAATAGGCCGATGCAGCCCCAGCAGGCGGCGGCCGCTAAAATGCAGGCGTAGGAAGCGTATTTTTTCACAGGTTTTGTCTCTTTCTCGTTATTTCGTGTTCTCTTTGCGCAGCTCGATGATACGGTCGCGCAGGATGGCGGCGTACTCGAATTCGAGCATACGGCTCGCCTCCTGCATCTGCTTTTCGAGCTTTCTGATCTCTTCGTCCCGCTCGCGCTCGGAGAGCTTGCGCTTGCCGCGGCGGCGGGCGGATTCCTCGTCCTTCTTGGAAATTTCGATGATCTCGCGCACGTCCTTTCGGATGGTCTGCGGAATGATGCCGTGCGCCTTGTTGTAGTCGTCCTGAATTTGGCGGCGGCGCTCAGTCTCGTCCATCGCGCGGCGCATCGAGGGGGTGATGGTGTCGGCGTAGAGCACGACAAGGCCGTCGGCGTTTCGCGCGGCGCGGCCGATGGTCTGGATGAGGCTCGTTTCGCTGCGGAGGAAGCCTTCCTTATCCGCGTCCAAAATCGCGACCATTGAGACCTCGGGGATGTCAAGGCCCTCGCGCAGGAGGTTGATGCCGACGAGCACGTCGAACTCGCCGAGGCGCAGGCCGCGGATGAGCTCCATGCGCTCGATGGTCTCGACGTCCGCGTGCATGTAGCGCACGCGGATGCCGACGCCGGTCAGATACTGCGTCAGGTCCTCGGCCATCTTTTTCGTCAGCGTGGTGACGAGCACGCGCTCATTGCGCGCCGCGCGGGCGTTGATCTCGCCGACGAGATCATCGATCTGGTTTTCGACAGGGCGCACCTCGACCTTCGGGTCGAGTAAGCCCGTCGGGCGGATGACCTGCTCGACGATCTGGCCCGCGCGGTCCTTTTCATAGTCGCCGGGCGTGGCCGAAACGTAGATACGCTGGTGGACGCGCTGCTCAAATTCGTCGAATTTGAGCGGGCGGTTATCAAACGCGCAGGGCAAGCGGAAGCCGTACTCGACAAGGCTCTCTTTGCGCGCGCGGTCGCCGTTGTACATCGCGCGCACCTGCGGCAGCGTGACGTGCGATTCATCCACAAAAAGCAGGAAATCCTTGGGGAAGTAGTCGATGAGCGTCAGCGGCGGCGAGCCGACGGGCCGCCCGCTGATGACGCGGGAATAGTTCTCGATGCCCGTGCAGTAGCCCAGCTCGCGCAGCATCTCGATATCATAGCGCGTGCGCTGGCGGATACGCTGGGCCTCGACAGCCTTGCCCTCGGCCAAAAACTGTGCCTCGCGCTCGTCGAGCTCCTTGTCGATCTCGACAATGGCGCGCTCCAATTTGTCCTTCGTCGTGACATAGTGCGACGCGGGGTAGATGGCGATGTGCTGGAGAGTGCGCGTCACCTGACCGTTGACGGGGTTGAATTCGCTGATCCGGTCAATTTCGTCGCCGAAGAACTCGACGCGCACGGCCTTGTCGCGGTAGTACGCAGGGTAGAGCTCCACCGTGTCGCCGCGCACGCGGAAGCGGTTGCGCTCAAAGGCGACGTCGTTGCGCTCGTAGCGAATTTCGATGAGCCGCTTTAAGAGGAAGTCGCGCTCCATCGTCATGCCGGGGCGGAGCGAGATCATCAGCTTTTCAAAGTCCTCCGGCTCGCCGAGGCCGTAAATGCACGAGACGGACGAGACGACGATGACGTCGCGCCGCTCGAGCAGCGCGCAGGTGGCCGAAAGCCGCAGGCGGTCGATCTCCTCGTTCGTCGAGGCGTCCTTGGCGATATAGGTGTCGGTGTGGGGGATATAGGCCTCGGGCTGGTAATAGTCGTAGTACGAAACGAAGTATTCCACCGCGTTTTCGGGAAAAAACTCTTTGAACTCCGCGCACAGCTGCGCGGCGAGAGTCTTGTTGTGCGCCAGCACGAGCGTCGGCCGCTGGACCTTTTCGATGACGCTCGCCATCGTGAACGTCTTGCCCGAGCCCGTGACGCCGAGCAGCACCTGCTCGTCGAGGCCCATCTTCACGCCCTGCGCCAGCTTTTCGATGGCCTCAGGCTGGTCGCCCGTGGGCTTGAAGGGCGCGTGCAGCTTAAATTCCATATCCGTTTCCCTTTCTTTCGGGCAGAAGTCCGTTGTGCCGCAGGGAGACAAAGTCGTCGTCCGCGACGATGATGTGGTCGGCGAGCTCAACGCCCACGGTGCGCAGCGCGTCGAAGACCGACAGCGTCGTCGCATTGTCCGCGGGGGAGGGGAGTGCCACGCCGCTCGGGTGGTTGTGGGCGAGCAGCACGCTGCTCGCGCCGCACTTGAGCGCGTTTTCCACAATTTTGCGCATATTGAGCTGGACGCTCTCAGCGTCGCCCTCGGCGACCAAATGGCAAGCGAGGAGGCGGCCCTTGGCGTCAAGGCACGCTTCGTAGAGCTTTTCCTCCCGCTCGCCGAGAAAGAGGTCTAAAAAGTACGCGCCCGCCTGCTCGGTATCGCTGAGGATTGTCTCGTGCGCGCCGGAGGACGCGCGGATGCGGCGCATCAGCGGGAACATGAGAGAGATGAGCGTCGAGGCGTTCTCGCCAATGCCCTCGACCTCCTCAAGCGCCGCGCGATCGGCGGCAAACACCGCGTCGAGCGAGCCGAATTTTTCCATCAGCCGGTGCGCGATAGGGTTCGTATCCTGCCGCGGCACGGCGTAGTAAAGGAGAAGCTCAAGCACCTCGTGGTCGGCGAACGCATCAAGCCCGTGGGCGCGGAACTGCTCTTTTTTGCGCGAGCGATGTCCTTCGTGTACCGGCATGTGTGCTCTCCTTTCCGGGGTGTTTTTGCCGCAAAACGCGGCAGTCTTCTCCTATTTTTGTCTTAATATTGTATTTTATCACGGAGAGAAAAATCGTACAAGTGTTTTTTGAATTTTATCTCCCGCGGGGAGATGCGCAGGCAAAGGGGGAGGTTCTCTTTCAAAAGAGAACCTCCCCCTTTGAATCCCCCAAGAGAAAGGCAGGGGGCGTTTCGACTTCGCCCCCTGCACCCCCTAACGACCAAAAGGGAGGGGCGCAGCCCCTCCTTTTTGGATTATCCACCCCGTGCTTCTGACGGTGCGGCATTGCTGCGCTCGCCGCTTTGGGGTGCCGCTTTTTTAGCTTTCTGCTGGATCGCCATTGCCAATAGGTTCATCGGGGATGATGTCTTGTAAAATGACTTGCTCTTCTGCGTCTAACAAGGCTTTTTTCAGGACTTCGCGGGCAAGGATGCCTTTGCCCGCATCATAAAGGTCGATGGCCTCGCTCATTTTTTGGACCATCAAATGATATAGTGTCTTATACGTCGTCATCTTCATCACCTCATTTATAGTTTAGAACAAAATATTCAAAAATTCAATAGAATAATTTGTTCTACGTATACTGTGTTTGGTGATAAACGTGAAGAGATACCGGCGCATCCGCGATTTGCGGGAGGATGCCGATTTGACACAGCGTCAGGTCGGCGAAGCGATCAACGTTCCGCAGCGCACATACGCATATTATGAAAGCGGCGAAAGAATGCTGCCGCCGCACGTTTTGTGCGCGCTCGCTGATTTTTATGGCGTCAGCGTCGATTATCTTCTGGAACGAACTGATAAAAAGAACGAAAACGACCGCTGACGCGGTCGTTTTTTCTATTAAAATGTGGCGAGCGCAGCAACGCCGCCTTGGCAGGCATCAGCAAGATCGTACAAATCCAAAGTAAACAGAAATTAGGCTGTACTTCTACAAGATGGGCAGAGCGGCAGCGGATAATAGGAGCA